>Ga0247733_1000150_pt1 | contig 91370 bp, 99 predicted proteins | sample UWRJL043104R2_FD_180932 | JGI IMG/M metagenome (GOLD analysis project Ga0247733, IMG submission 180932) | Plant litter microbial communities from Arlington Agricultural Research Station in Wisconsin, United States - UWRJ-L043-104R-2 | ecosystem: Environmental > Terrestrial > Plant litter >... | reverse complement strand
CACGGGTTCCTCAGTCGAGTGGGGCGGGGGTGCGGTCCAGCGATGGCAGGCTGCCCATCGTGTGCCGGCAAAGACGGGCGTGGGTGCGGAGCGGGTGAGGGCTAATATATTAATGGGGCGGCGGGGGCGGGGCGGATGGAGGATCATAGAAAAGCACAGCGTCTGAGCAGTTTGTCTAGCCCGGGACCACGACAATCGATTGCCCACGATACGCCATTTCAGACCGCAAAATCGGTAGGTTCCATGCCACCAACTAACTTAAGCATCTTCTGTACGTCTATACTTATTATGTAAGAACTCTTTAAGCATATTACTTCAAGCATAGATTAAGAATCTTAATATATACCTTTACTATTATCTAAACCTGGCCCTTCGCTACTACTACTAAAATTAAACACAAAATCTGAAGGCAGCGTAGGAATTAGATAATGAAAGAGTAGAGTATTATTAAAAACTGAACAAATTGCCACTCATGTCTAAGATATGTTTGTTGTTAGGTAACTCGCCAAGGCCTTATTCCTAGATACTGCAGTCAGCCTGCCTGTGTTCTAGTAGGCCTCTAGCAAGAGTAGGCACGACAGGTTCACACCACGCGACCCTTGACCTGCTTGATGTTTTTGATGTTGATGTCGCGCCAGAATACAGCCGCTACCAAGGCACACGACAACATACAGATACTCGTTATAAGCATCAGTCTTTGAGAGTCCGCATAAGCCTGCGCTATTCCCATCCTCTCTGGTGAGCCCCACTTGTACGATAGCTGCGTCGGCAGCGATGCGTAGATGTCCTTGATGTTCACATCTGCCGGAACGTGCTTGACGAGATTGTTGTAGAAAGTGCCCGTCCAAATAGCAGCAGAAACAGTGCTTCCAATCGCACCGCCAATTGAGCAGAATAGGTTAAGCACCGCGATAATGACGGCCATATGCTGATGATCCGAGGGCGCCATCATGGCCAGTTCGCCCGCAATGACGATCGTACCTCCCGCCACGGCCGTCAAAATCTGCGTCAGGACAATGAACCCGACGCTCGTTCCTGGCTGGCGGAAATGAATCATCAGCCCAATAGCCAAGATATCAATCGGCAGCGCAAAGAAGACTGCAGTCCACTTGAACCTTCCTGTAATTCTGATCGCTGGGCCAACAGCAGCCAGACACCAGAAGCAGGATACAACGCGATAGATGCTAGTGACGTAACTTGCATTCGTAACGTTGAGGTTCCATACAACCTGCAACATAGAATTGAAGTACGAGCCCCACACTGCGCTGTTGAAGTAGACAAACACAAACATGATGCCGGCGAAGAAGACGGTGCGGTCAAGGAGGAGCTTGTACGGGATGAAAGTGACCGGTGCGAAGAATTTTTCCCATATAGGGAACGCAAGTAGTAAGACGAAACCAGCGACAATCATGCCAATGATCATCGGCGATTCCCATTTCTTGGCTTGGTAGGACCACAGGCTGAAGGGAAGGAGGAAGAGCGCCATGCCTGAGACGAGGATAAGGATGCCGATGAGGTCGATGTCGACGCAGAACTTCTTGATAGCCTGGGCATTCCATTTTATCTTGCGCTCCTCAAGCAGACCTTGTTTGCGGGCTTTGCGGTCATTATAGAGGACGAGGACGGCGAGTGGGATGACGACGACGGGGATGATAATGGTGAAGATGCCGAAGGCCCAGCGCCAGCCTGGGCCTGCGAGAACGGATTGTGCGACGGGACCACCGACCCAGGTAGTGACAATGTAGGGTGATGTGGCGAAAGAAAGCATGAGGGCGCGGTTCTTTAGCGTGGAGGTGTCGGCGATGAAGACGGTCAGAATGTAGGAGACGGCCTGGGATCTGTTGTATAGTAAGTAGGAGTCCAACATGAGTCAGTCGTGACTTACCCAGTTGAAGAGAAGACTTGAGCTGCTGCATATGTCTCCACATTGCGACAAGATGCCATCATGATGTATCCTACCATCCAGACGGAAAGCGACAGCAAGAGTCCTTGAGGTCGACCCCACATGTCTAGTAGCTTCGCCAGAGGTATCTTGGTCAATCCTCCTATGATGGAAGACATGATTCCTGTTGCAGCCGTGAGAGAGTGTAAGCGGAAAGCGCTGGTAACGTATGGATTCATGGCGCGGACGACGACTTCTTGGAGTGAGGTGACAAAGTAGATCCACCAGATTCTAAGGTCCGTTAGCTTTGATGGAGCAGCATTAGGATGGATGCGTGGACTTTACATAACGTAGGCACCGATGAGATGGTACTTTGTCCAAACGGTGGTGGCAGCTTCAACAGCTTTGACACCGGCTTGCGCATTGCTTGAAAGACTTTCATGATCTTGGTCCTTCACGGAAGGAGTCTTGAAATCAACACCTTTCTCTGAGTCGAAAACAGGTTCAACCGCTGTGACTTCCTCGTTGGTCTTGTTCTTCGAAAGATTGAAGAGACCCATGTTGAAAGGATCGTGGGGCACAGGTGCGTCCAATTCGACTGAGAGATCAGAAAGAATCGTCTGCGGCAATTCAAAGATGCACAAAATCAGGCGATAGACCATCCCTTTTGTATTTAGCCATTCTTTCTCCACCCGTCCCAGACACCAATTCATTACCCACCCTCAACTCCCCACTAGGTAAGGATAAGACGGCAGTCAGGCTATGGTGGTCGTGCAGGGTGTCCGTCACACCACATTGCATGAAATACTTGCAGGTCCACTATTCCGAGCGCTTAGCTTTGCAGTATATTGGCTGGTACATGTTATTGATGGACAACCGCGAAAGGAGGTGCAGTAGTGGCGCCCGTTTAGAGGACTAGCGTGGAAAATTTGATCAGATTAGATCCACTCACAATCTTATCAATCGTGTGATTAGATCGGCCGACTCGGTTGAAATTCGGTGCATGAGATGACTTACTCGGTTAGCGTGTAAGGTTTCTGCGCACCTAGAGTTCTTACTATGAGGTACTACTATCGCAGCAAGACTGTACACAGTAGACATGATTTATATTGGAAAAGAGATCAGAAAAATGCTTGCGGAGTCGTGGTAGGTCTATACTAGAGGTATAAAAGACTTAGTTACGACGCCTAGAGGATGCGTAACCTTCCTCTCTATACGAGTGAGGGGCGGGGAAAGACGTAGGTGAGGAGCGGACTTGCACCCTGTTGCCCGTGCGCCCTGCATAGTACTGATCGCATGGTTGACGAAGCGGCGGGGGCTCGGTATGCTCTCCAGCTTCGAGTAGACGTGGGTTGGAATTGGGCGGGGCGAACTGGGACGAATCGGACTGGAGCGAGCCGAACGGGGATGAGCCCGACCCGGACAGGGATGAGCCGAACCGATATGAGCCGGCCTGGGACATGTCGGACTGGACCGAGCTGAATTGGGGCTGTTCGGCTTCGTGTGGGGGTTCTTCCTTTTCCTGGCGATGAAGTGACCGATAGAAGCCCCCATGTTTTTTATGGTTGTATTCTCCATCGTTGCCCGCGTAGACGCGTCCGCGTTCTCCACTCGTTATGACCTTAGTTCGCCGGACCCCGTCATCTCCCACGGGCCCATTTCCGACCATAGTATCGTTGTCATTGCCACTGTCATGAGTGTAGACGGTGCTGAATTTCTTTTGTCCATTGTTAGTCGGGTCGGAGTGGCAATGGTGGGGGATTGAACTTACAGGCAAACGGCCTTTGATCTCCTGTAACTTCTTCTTCAACCCGTTCTTCGGTGGTTCAGCCATATCTTCGGCACAATCTAGCAATCTTGCGGAAGTGCGTCTGGTATCAATGGAGATGGCAAGGTGCAGAATCTCCCGCTTGTCCTTGAGCGAAGCGAAGACATCCAACAATGCGGACTCGTAGCGAAAAGCCGCCCACTGCAGTCCCAGAAATCCCGTTTTCTGGCTTCTGGTGATAAGATTGAGCGCCTCGGTTGCGAGAGTCGATAGCTCCAAAAGCGTAGTAAGGATATCAGCTGGCGGGGGCCGTTTCTGGAGGCTATCAACGATAGATAGGAGAATGCGCACGCTGGACTGCTGCTGTTTCAAGGCTGCTGGGCCGGTTTTGAGCTGTTTATATAGCCTGACTATAACTTGGAAGGTGGAGTGGGCGTAAGCCAGAAGCTGCGACGCGCTTGCGACCCCGGATAGAACTTCCATGGTGGTAGCGGCTTGGAGGTGGATTATCAAGGCAAATGCGATCAGCGAGACATGGGCAGGACTATGGCTGGTCACGGACCCCCTCTTTAATCTATTTATTTCAAAAACTGACCGGTGGGCTGCTGATATCGCGCAAGGAGGGGTTTGCCTCGCGGCGGGGCTGATTCGCCCTCTCTTCGACCGGCACCTCTCGTCTTGTCGAACCCTTACCCACCTCGATGCTGTGGGCTGTGCTGAGAGGAGAATTAGCCGCACATTTAGCTCTGGCATGTTTATCTTTCACCTTGTTAGGTGTCGTAGGCTGTGAAAGATCATAGCGTTTGCAATGGTGGATGCGCCGCTGGGAAAGCCCAGGTTGACACAACAGGAGCTCTCGACCAATCGACATCCAGCAAGGTATCGTCCAATCTGATCGCCACAAGCCGTCCCCCCCCCCTTTCATGATTTCAGAAAAACCCCAGCCCTATTGTCATTCGGTGAACCTCTGTGCGGGAGCCCGTCCGGTCTCGACGAGGGAAGACTGATGCTCACTCGTCATCTCAGGGCACTAATTCTATCGGCGCACAGACTACGGGAAAAAGGAGTCAAAATATAATTATAGCCAGCTTTGCTTTCCTTCTTAGGTGTATCCGAGCTTGACAAGATACGATGGTTTTGTCGACGCTCAGACGTACCATGAAGTCACCGGCGATCGACGAGGGACTCCCGCATGTCAGCTACCGCCTCATTGCAGTCCTAAGGGGCCACGGCTGGGCACTCTCCTGAAGTGGAGGCCGTCTGCCGAAATGGCCGTTGGCCCCCCGACGAAACACGGAAAATTGAAATGTCAACCGTAGATAGGCCGGAACCCAATTCTATGCGTGTGACGAAGATTCATTGTGCACTTTCTATTGTGAGCCCCATAACGAGCATCCTTTGCGCTGGATTGCTATCTCGCTGGCAACATGAGTTACCACCATACCACCACTGAAACCTCCGGCCACAGCAACACCACCCTTGCCGGCAATGACTTCTCTAAGGCCCACCACTCCAATAACCCGGTGACTAACATCAGGCAATCTTTCGCCAGTCGCAAGAAAACCACCAAGGACACTATTCTTCTCTTGCTTGCGGTCCTGTTCGTTATCCTTGTTCTCGTCGGCACCGTACTGGGTATCATCTTCGCTCTGCGTAAGGAGCAGAATTCGAACACAGCACCATCATACCAGAGCCACTCGGGGGTTGAGGTAATTATTTCTGCCACACAGATGTGACGTTAGCTAACTTGTAATCTACCTACCAGAGCTCTTCGGACGCACTACTCTTCGAGTCTAACACAGGTCCCTCGCTCCATTCGGGCACAAATCCAACCCTTTACGAGACGACAGCTACTTCCTCCGCCTCGTCACCACCCACGTCGCCTTCACCCGCCTCACCCAACAACTCGCCATCAAGTGCATCCCCTATTTCTACCTCAATAAATCCAGCTGCCGTCGCTACCGGCGAAGCTTGTACTGATGACAAGCAATGCGAATCGCCAAACGTCTGCTATAATGGAAACAACGGTCCGACGGGTTCTTGTTGCGGTCCGAAGATTGCAGGCTGTATTCAGTGTGACACCTCCGAAGCGTTCATTAACAGCTGCCACGATGCAGTGAATCAATATATTGACGGAGTAGACTACTCCTCGCGTATGTCCCATCGTTCACTATACACACAAGCAAGGCGCTAATACGTAACATGGATAGATCAGCGCTTTACCGTCGGCGATTGCTATGCTGATTGGGCATGCAGCGGCACATACCCTTTCAAGGATGGAAAGGATATCAAGAACGTTTTCAACGTGGGTATCTACCAGAAAGCGGGATGCCAGTCCTGTGGCGAGTGAGTTGTGCTCGAAAGCTTTAACAATTGTCTCGACAATGGCTAACGGCTTAGCAGGTGGTGGCCTAATGATGGAAGTAATTGCCATGCCACGGTTCAGTCTCGAGGATGTTAGGCACGGAGTGGGTTTTGTGGCATCTTTACAGATGTCTCTTTCCGTCTTCATCTGGTCCGACGGTCGGGTAGGTTATTGAAGAGAATGAGGATTGAAAATGTAGAGTTTGAGACGGTTTATAATTTAGAACCTCTAGATAATGAATTCAACGACAAGAAGCGCCGAATACAAGATTGACTTACCACTCGATTGCTATTTCTTGAAATTTCCAAAGTGAACCACTTGCTGAAATTTCGAACTATGTATACGATACTCAAAGTCGATTCAGTCGAAGCAGCGCCTCATCCTCCCCTCTACCTCCACCCGTCATAATACAACGCACATCCCTCCTAGAACAGTATTCCTACATACTATTTCGCTCGGTCACCATTCTTCACCGCTATTACCACCGACAATTGACTTAACCATTAACGCTAGCAGCCTTTGTCATTCCAATCCCTACTGCTGCTGTAGTTCCAGCATCAACTGGTAGAATCGCGCCAGTTATCCATCTCGCATGGTTACTCGCAAGGAACGCAACTGCGCAAGCTGCATCCCAGCCATTGCCCTCCGTACCCAAGAGACTTCGCTTCTTTCTTGCTTCACGAGCTTCTTCACTCATGCCATTGGCATACATCATCGGCGTGTGGAGCATCTAGTTTGGTCAGTTGGGCTTCTCGCGTCGATATAGCCGAGAGAAGTATAGAGGAAGGAGAAGAAGAATAAGACTTACACCTGGGCACACACAGTTCACCCTGATCCCTTGTACGGCATGATGCGCCGCCATCGCCCTCGTCATATTGACAACCGCCCCTTTACTCGTCGGATAGAGTAGATGGGGCGTGCCACCCTTGAGTCCTGCTACAGACCCCATATTCACAATTACACCTTTTGTCTCCTCATTGTCTTTGTTGCGCTCCATGGCCGGCACGCTGTACTTCACCATCTGCACCATGCTACTAATATTGATCTCGAGCCCCTTCGCCCAAGCGAGCATATCCACATCGACCGCCGTGCCAGCAGCCCCTCCAATCCCCACGTTATTCACCAGAATATCCAATCTGCCATACTCTTGCAACGCTAGAGAGACAGCGGCCTCGCAGTCTTCGGCTTTCGTTACGTCGGAACGCGACGCGATGGCATTTCCACGGCCCGGTTTCGACATCGCCATCTCGGCCGTCTTTTGCGCCCACGAGAGGTTTAAGTCGAGGCAGACTACGTTGCATCCTTCGTCGGCTAGTATGATAGAAATGGCCCTCCCGTTGCCGATGCCGTCGCCTGCGCATCCGGCGCCGGTTACGATAGCGACTTTGCCGTTTAGGCCACGAGAGGGTGGTGTGGTGGGTATGTCTGACATGTCGTTCTGTTATAGGGATTCGTGAAAAGGTATTTGTTCATCAGACATTCGCAAAAGCAAAGTGGTTTCACGTGATGAATTATGCGAATATATACTAGGTAGGACGCTTCGCTATAAGGACCCTATCGTCCTACGAACTATGCAGAGCGTCAAATAGCTGCCGGCAAACCGCACGCGGCATAGCCGTAGCGAAGAGCCGAGGTGCGCGGGGATTAGTCGGGGGTTAATGGAGGGGTAGTGATTGGCGTCAGCGAGCGTAGCTTGCAGCATGCACTTAAGATATTAGTAAGCATATCCGCAGCTGCTGTCACATCCGATCTTTATACGATAACCTCCCTTCCTTTTCGAAACCTAGGTCTCCTTAATCTACAATTTGGCATTCTATAAGTTTACACTCAACGCCATCACAAAGATGGTCGAATTCTCTCAATATGGCGGCGCCTCCGCAGAATGGTTGGCTCTCGAAGCAACGATGCCCGCTATATCACTGGACACAAGTCAAGATCCCTTGCTCCTCAAGAGGGTTGTAAACGCTGGTCGCGAAGAAAGATCTGCTGCAGCGATGAAGGATCTAGCTCCTCAAGTCAAGATACTGGACTACAGCATCCCTACCCGCGACTTCTCGACTGTCGAAGCGCGCTCTTACCGCCCACTTTCTAAGCCAGCCGACGAAAAGCTACCTGTGTACTTGTACTTCCACGGCGGTGGGTTCCTCTTCGGCACCCTTTCAAGTGACGACGACATATGTGCGCGACTCGCCATCAACATAGGCGTTGTAGTACTCAGCGTGAATTACCGCCACACGCCCGAGCACACCTTCCCCGTCGCCTGGCATGACAGTCAAGACTCGTTTGCGTGGCTCCACACTCACATTTCGGGACTGGGCTGCGACCCGACCAAAGTCGTCGTAGGCGGCGTCTCGGCCGGTGGCCAACTCGCTGCGTCCCTGGTTCTAGAGAAACACCTCGGGAAAGCCCTAATTGAGTTCCCACCCATCGCGGGACAGATCCTGATTATTCCCGCGCTGGCGCATCTAGAAACGTATAAGGATGCGCAACTAAAGCAGATCAAAAGCCCCGTGCTATCGAGTTATGTCGAGAATGAATTTGCACCGGTCCTGCCAAAGGCTGCATGCGAGTTCTTCATTGGACTGTTGAAGACTGGTACCCCGGCGTTGAAAGACACGAAGTTAAATCCTGGGAATGCGTCACCTGAAGAAGTCAAGAGGCTGCCGCCAACGGTGTTTGGAATCGCCGGACTGGATCCGTTGCGGGATGAGGCCCTGCTTTACGCGAAGCTGCTGGCAGAAGCGGATGTACCGACAGATATAAGGCTGTTTAAGGGAGTGCCACATGGTTATAGAAGATTTGGAAAGGCGCTGAGAGCATCGCAACACTGGGATGACGCGGTAGAACAGGGGATATTATGGACTTTGGGGCAGCCCAAGGCGACGGGGAAATTCAATGTTGTCGTCAAGGAATAGAGACCTACTTTGACCGTATAGGCTCATAGTAAAACCGAGACATATTTACTCGTGTAACAGAGCTATTCTCCCCGTAATCGTCCCAGCATCGAGCTCTTGCAAGACCCTCGGAAAATCCGCAAGCTTTCCATCGGCGACCAAAGGATTCAGAACTCCTTGCGCAATTAAGTCCAACGCTTCCTTCAAATCCCTCTTCTGTCCGCCGTAAGAGAATACAATACTGAGTCTCTTCTGAATGCCGACTTTCATATACACAGTATTCTCATGGCTCAGCGTGCCCACGCAAAGCATCCTGCCCGCCTGTCGGACTGCTCAAAATCAGCGTTTGACCCATGGTAATCTACAAACGAGCACATGGTGGAGAACAAGGAAGATCGTACCAATATATTGCGCATCTCCAAACGTCTGCGCCGTCCCCACAAAATCTGCCACCACATCGATTCTCCCTCCCCACCCTTTCTCTCTCACCCACTCCTGAACATCACATCCGACCGGCACACAATCCTCTCGGCTAATTCCGATCCTAACTGCCTCATCCAGATTCCCCTGCTTAATGTCACTGACCAGCACCCTCGCCCCGATCGCCCTTAGGATCTGCAGCGCATTGAATCCCAACCCCCCAAGACCAAACAGAAACACGACTTCGTCCTTTTTTATCTCGCCCCTTCGGTAAATGGCATGGTACGCGGTGGTGATAGCGTCGGTAGCGACGGCCGCTTGACTAGGCGTCACGCCCGGGGGGACCTTCACCGCGCCGCGGACGTCAATAGCTGCGAAAGGGGCGTAGAAGCCGTCTTGGCCGATTCCTGAATGCTTTCCTCGAGCACAAAGCTGAGGGAGATCTCTACTGCACTCTGGGCAGAATTGTTGTCCACAGCCGGGGACGGCTAAGAGGGCGATTTTGTCGCCAAGAGCGAACCCGCTGTTTGAGGGCACGGACGAGCCGATGGAGACTATGGTGCCGGAGCCTTCATGGCCGAGGGTGAATGAAGGTTGGAACCAGGGACGTTGGGTTTCGTTAGTTAAGAGATTGTGATCTGAGCGGCAGACGCCTGAGGCGAGGAGTTTGACAAGGAAGCCGGTTGGGGGTGTGGAGGGGACTGGAATTTCTTCCCAGACCTTTTGGTAGATTAGATATTATTTCGTATACTGGGAAGGGCGACTCACGGCTTCCATGTTACCCTTGTGCTTTCGCCAAGCGTGCATCGTAGATGGAATTGTGTCTGTCATGGCGACTAGCTTTCCTTTCGGTCAAATATTGTTTTGTTTGGGAGTTCGGGAAGGAAGATCGATAGTGCAGAGCTGGAGTTCAATCTTGATAGTAGAAATGCGTTTGGATAGCTGCTAGCTGCAGGCCAACCTCCTTTACATTTGGGGTTCCCCGCACTATACCATAAGCATATGTATCGGCAATACCATAACTGGCGACCCGGAGGTCCTTCCCCGCACTAGGAACGGAGAAATTGGGCCGGCGATGGTGTGTGTGAGGTAATACAGCTTTACCCTCACATGACGTGGCCCTCACAGAACTTAGGATATCTTTGTCAAACAATCCTTTCGTAACCCGCTCGTCCTATCAAAACCTTCTTCATAGAGTGCATTCGAAGTCCTAGAACCACTGCTCCTACATGAACCCACAAGCTTACGTCTTCACCAGCTTCACGTCTAATTCATCCAGCGTCAATCTGAGTATACCAAGCTGTCCCGTGCGACTACTGGATGTAATCGCCATCTGTCTGTCCTACGCACCCTGCGAAGGGTTCAATCTTCATGCAATAACTGTGGTGAAGAATGCTCAATAAATAGGAAGCGTGAGCGCGAACGATAAAGTGTAGAAAACTCTCAATGCTACCTCTTGCCGTCGACGATAAGCGGAATAGTATATCAAACGCATCACGCTCCACGTTCAAATCACCCTCGTTTCTGAATCCTCTTACATCATTCCTTCTCCAGACCACTCATCTAATCAACACTCCTTCCCTGCGCCTGAAAAGCATCAGCACAATGGTGATCAAGACACCCTATTCTTTGTAGGTTCTCACTGTATAGTCGTCCAACCACTTATCCTCTATAATAGTCAATTGCGTATCCTGAGTGCGCTTCAAATACCCATCATGGCCGTCATCGTCTGTATAATCGTCTTTATCAATGTCTATGTACCCTTCCTTTGCGATACTCCTGGGAACGATCATCAAGGATTTCCCTATTACAAAATCAGCAATAGCAAAATGAGAGCCATGAGAAGAGAGAATTCGCATACCGTTCACACTCCGATCCGTAGCAATCCGCATCATACAATTCGCCACGTCCTCTTGCTCTCCAAACTCGATCCCCCGTTCCGTGAGCCAATCTTCATACTCTTGAGTGCGGATCGCCGATTTGATCCAGCAAGGCGCAACGTAGCTGATGCGAATGCCTTGTTCCCACGATGATCGTCGCGTAGTACGCATGAAGCCGCGAAGGCCGTATTTAGTCGCCGTATACTCCCAATTGCCCTAGCCAACTCATCAGTAAATTGGTATCTTTACAAGTAAGTAAAAAGCTTACAGGTGAGTCAATCCACCCAACCATACTCCCCGTGATAATAAAACACCTATCCCTCTCATCGCTCTCTTCCTGCTGCCTGAAGTAGTGCACCGCCAATTTCCACGTATAGAAGCTACCCCTAAGATTAACCTCCACGATGTTCAAGTCAGGCTTCGTTGGCTCCCCTTTGGGGTCATCGAGATTCCACAGACTGTCCCCGCTACTCCTCGAGATCCCCGCATTCGCAATCACGACATCCACGAAGCCAAACGTTTTTTTCGCCAGCTCGAACATTGCTTTTTGCTGCTTCCAGTCCCGGATGTCGACATTGATGAAGATAGTGCGGTCGTGTTTGTGCGTCTTGTTCAGTTCGGCGGCGAGGGCGTGGCCGCGTTCGTTGACGTCGGCGATTGTCACGTTTGCGCCGGCTGCGGCGAAGGCGCGTACGCAGGTTTCCCCCATGCCGTTGGCGCCGCCGGTAATGATCACGGATTTTCCCTTCGCTTTGGAGACATCGATAGGGATTTTGTGGTCGAGAGGACCCGTATAGGTGTAGCGAGGGACTGGCATGGCTGCGGTTCCTATCAATGGCTACTTGGAAATGGTAGGAGTATGATGTGTCTGTGAAAGAGAGAATGAAGTTTAACAGTACTAGATATTGGATAATGGGGTACTGGAGATACTGGAGAGTTTCTGCCGTTCATGCAACGGTTCTCGGCTGCACAATTCCGTGGTCATGCACGGTGATGTTGCGCGAGTCGGAACGAACGGGTATGGGGGTACTGTTGCTCCGCGGTCCCCCAGACGCTAAACGCACGTCCCAAACCCTGGTTGCCGTACGCTAGGCAATCCAAAAGCGGCTCTACCGTTTTGACGCCCGGACTGATAGCCTCTACTCCTTCCTCTCTATACCAATGCGCGCCACAGAGAACCGAGCCACATGCCGCCGGTAAACCTTTCCGAGATATCTGCCGGGGAACATCGGGGTCACGAAAAATAATGTGGAATCACATCGGCTCACGGTGATGTAATCTCGGCAGGATATCCTTTCCAATCTACTCGACGCCTGCCCACGCGTAGTTATCGAATCGGCTCGCGATCTAGCAACGGAGTTTAGCATCACCCGAGTAAGTTTATATCATTACTTTTGAAGACTGAGCACCTCGACCAAGCACTATTCTTCTCTTCTCGTGATATCCAGAGAGTTCTTCTTTGAAAGGCTCTTCCGCAACAAGATGACTGTTTTCATGGGCACAGCAAGCTCCGGCCCCGGTGCCACTATCAACGATACCGCGCCAGAGATCCCCCAGATCAAAGGCACCGCAAATGGAATCAAGTATCCCCTAGTCGCGAGCACGAAAGGCACTAGCGACATGCACAACGAAACCGAATTTGACCCCTTCGAACTCAGCAAGCAATTCGCGTATAAGCCTCGGAAGCTGAAGGTTATCACCATAGGTGCGGGCTTCTCGGGCCTGTTAATGGCGCACAAATTCCAACACAGGTTTCCCGAGATGCAGGAATTGGTCGATCACACGATTTTCGAGGCGCATAGTGAGGTAGGCGGAACGTGGCTTGTGAATGATTATCCGGGTGTGCAGTGTGATGTGCCCGCGCATATCTATGTAAGAATATAACTCTCTTTATTCCTCGCAAACAGAGACTTCTTTAAACACGTGCTAATTTAAAGATTGAAGGCCTTCCCCTTTGATCCCAATCCCGAATGGACTCGCTTCTACGCTTCAGGCGCCGAGATCCTCGCCTACTTCAAGCGTATCGTGAAGAAGTGGAATCTAGACCGCGATCTGCAGCTCAACACCAAGGTAGTTGGCGCGGTGTGGAAAGAGGATCTTGGAAAGTGGAAGGTAACAGTTGAGCACGAGGGTGTGCAGCGCGATGAGTTCTGTCACGTTCTGATTTCAGGTCAGGGTGTTCTAGTGTGAGTTCTATTCTAGCTTTATTCAGTCCCATAGATTCTGTGCTGATAAGACGATGCAGCCACGAAAGTTGGCCCGACGTCCCTGGCCTCAAAAACTTCAAAGGTCATGTCACGCACTCCGCTCGTTGGGACCACAATTATGACTACAGCAACAAGCGCATAGCGGTCATTGGGAATGGGTCATCTGGGATCCAGATCGTTCCACAGATGGCGACGCTGCCTGGGACCACAGTTCAGAACTTCATCCGCGGACCAGCTTGGGTGTATTACCGTGCCCCGCCTTCTAAGCATCTTGGGAGAGCAGTCGAAGACCCCAATCCAGCTTTCACCGATGAGGAGAAGGAAAAGTTCAAGAATCCAGAGTACCACCACCAATACCGCAAGGGTATCGTGTCAAGAACGAACAAGTCATTCTATATATTTTTGAAGGGCGAGAACAACGATGCGGGTATGAAAGCTGCGTCGGAACAGATGGCCGAGAAACTCAAACACGACAAGCGTCTATGCGATATGCTGATTCCCAAGTGGGAGCTGGGGTGTCGAAGAATTACGCCAGGACCTGGGTACTTGGAATCGTTTTCAAGAGATAATTGCGACTTGACCAACAGTGCGATTGCAAAGATCACCGACACAGGGATAGAAACAGCGGACGGGAAGACGTTTGAGTGTGACGTCGGTAAGTTAATCCTTGTCTTATTGACTTCGGGTATCCGAATTCTGACCCGAGAACAGTGATCTGCGCAACAGGCTTTGACGTTTCACACCGTCCCCATTACCCTTTCGTCGGCCAGAATAACGTTGATCTTCGCAAGAAGTGGGAAGATGAGCCCGAATCATACGTCTCGGTCATGACGCCCGACTTCCCAAACTATTTCATGATGATGGGACCAAACTGTTTGGGTGGCCACGGATCTTTGGTGGAGAGCTTGAACTGGACCGGCGATTACTTCGTCAACTGGATCAAGAAGTTGTCTACTGAAGACATAAAGTGTATCGCACCGAAACGCTCAGTGGTAGATGCTTTTGTGCGCTATGGGGACGAGATCCATAAAACGCTCGTATGGACCGGCGGATGTAAGAGTTGGTACAAGCGCGGACGGGTCGACGGACGTGTGACGGCGCTGTTCGGAGGAAGTGCACACACTTTCAATCGTCTGCTGAGCGAGATCAGAGGCGAGGACTTCGACATCACATATAACACAGCGAATCCCTTTCGCTTCATGGGCAACGGTTTCACCAAGTATGAAATGGACGAGGCAAGTGACCTGTCGTGGTACGTCGAAGTGGCAGAGGAAGCTCAAGGTCGGGGGCCGGAGAAGCCGCAGGCTGTGAACGGGAATTAGAACACAAACTGTATTGTTGGTTGAGTGTCCGGTCTTATAGATAAAGATAGCTCAGAAACTCTTTCAACTGAGTGGAGCTTACTCGTAGTCTAAGTTTATTAGGGATTTGTAGCCATCAAATCTGGAAACCCAAACGTATAATCGGTGAAGGGATCAAACAGATCCTGGTACTGCGCTAATAAGGTGTCGTGAAATAGTTCGTTATTCGGCGATGGAAAACCTCGCGTTGCTGTGCCCTGCTCTCTACCAGAAAGCAAGCTCTCGGCAATTCCGCTGGTAGACTTTGACACGAATGGAAAGAAGCGCAGCCAATCAAAATCCTCCTCCTCACCATCCAGATGTTGAGATAGCAATTCATTCCTTTGACCATGCACGTTGATGTCGGGCGGAGGAACGAACCTGCTGTTGTGACGATGTTCAGCCGAACCATTGCCGGCAGATGCCGGATCAACCCCAGGCTTCCGCAATCGATCAAATCCCTGGGCAACGACGTTTGCGGAAGCCCACATCTGCTGTAGTTGTTTCACGGTATGGCTAAGGATATCTAGATCGTCGTTTGCGAACTTGGCAAGGTGCTGGATACGGCATGCCTGTAGTAAGGCGATGGATGCGGTTCCAACATGCCAACATGTTATCGCCATAAGGAATCGAGAGTTGCCACGGCCTAGAATGTCTTTGAGAATACGCGCTGTACATGATGCGGCAATAATTGCGGGAGGGAGAGCCTGCGGCAAATGGCCACCAGACCGCTTGAGATGCATGATGACGATAGTGGTGAGATAGAAGAGATGTAGTTGGTGAACGTCGCGATCGAAGGAGTCAGTACGCGCCGAGCCAATGGGAAGTCCAAGCCGTGGAGGAAGAGAATGAATCCAGGATACAAGTTCTTCCCGCAAGTGGTTAGGGAACACATTTGTGATCGTTTTGTCGGACTGGAGGAGTACCTTGGCAATGCGGCCGATGATGGCACAAAGACGCACCCAGTGAATGAAAATCTCTCCTTGTCGCTGGCTTTATGAATCATTTGGGAAGTCCGCGAGAGTCGGCTCCTGAATATTGCAATCATCTGGGTCGATGATGGCGGGTTTGCTTTGGCAGAGGGCTGTCAATCGTTCGCGGGCCTTATAGTAACAAGCATTAGAAGAAAGGTCATAGTAACGCAGCGAACATTAACGGAGATATGAGAAAGGCACTCACAAAAGCAGTCCACCATATTCTGCGCCGCAATCCAAGGTTCATCCCATCTCGATGCGTTTCATCTAGCGCAGGCTCTCGATGAATGTTCATTTGCTGTGCATGTCTGATAATAACGCTCGTCCACCACCAGCTAGAATGTCGATGAACTCTAGAAGGAGCTTGCGGTGCCCACCAGTAGAACAAGCACACCGCCTTCAAACTCGTCAAACTGTCAGCCTCCTCATCCTCGTAGAAGATGGTCCTTGCACGCTTGTAGTATGTCTCTGGTCCATCGTGAGGCAGTAAAGGTGGCTGAATGTGACTGCTCGCTAATGCAAGCGCATTTGCCAAAAGCGGAGAACGTGCTATATCGGAAGAAAGTGTGTCACGGTCGAGAACAGGACACCAAGTGTAGCAGTAATTGAAATACGTGTCGGTGAAGATTTGCTGGAGGTCTGGATGAAGATCCGATCGATACTTGTGATCAAGCTGAGCCACGAACGCCTGGTTATCTGCGTCCAGTTGACTTTCAGGGCCGTAGACCTCTAAGAAGCCAGAATCCACGTCACCGACCTGTATTGGCGTTGTCCCCGCATGGCTGATACTAGTTTGCCGGCGTTGAGATGCTGGAGATTGATTTTGGGCGACTTCGAAGATGCTTCTTGGCGAAGTATCTGACTGAAATCTTGGAATCTGTATGTTTTGCAGCGACGTGGCTGTTGGGATGTGACCATGCTCAAGGCTGGGGTCAATGTTGCCTGCAGTCTCTCCGGCGTGGGATTCCTCGAGCACATGGAGAGTAGCATCTGGGGTGAGAAGAGCGTTATTTCCATTCAAGATATTACTTGTCGGCGTCCCACCTCTGTTCTCGTCCTCAATCGCTACCTTTTGCTTTTTCTCGCGTTTCGAAGGCCTGACCCGGCATTCGCGGCCCGAGGTAGAACAGTTGGTACAGTCCTGCTCTCCTCGGCTCTTTCGTACTTGGATGTCACACTTGGTCTTTTTGGCATGACAAGTGATACAAACAAGCTCTGCACGCTTCCGTTTGGGTTGATGAGTCGAGAAGTGCATCCAGTTGTCTGACGACATGTTTGCCGAAGATTCGAACAATAGCAACCGGTCGCTGAAAGCCGTAGAGACAGACGCGTCATAGGGTGACCAGAGCGTACCGGAAGAGAAATAAACAACCTTCGCCCTGAGATATGTGCAAAAATACGTTGAATGGAAGGACAAGGATTGGGGGTCGACGCTGGAAAGAATGTGGGGTGCCGAAAGGTCCGAGGTGCGCATTTACGAATCGGAACGCGTTCCACTAGCATCAGTAGCGCCGTCATGTGACTTGGGATCGGGCGGCAATATACGGACATGATTCCACTGAGAGGTGATAACAACGGTAGACGCGCATACGAGAAAAGTATTAGGTTCAAGGTGAACATATTGATCACATCCGGAATCATAATTTACATCTCCGTTCGATGCTGTTGACAGCAGTACGACTTAGATGTTGGATTGACTCAGCTCAGCGGAGCACACGTGACTACATAAGGAATGTGATCACTCAATATAGAAATCGAAACCGTCTTATGAGCTATTGAAGAGTACTCAACATTCTCTTGGTTTCCATCTAAAGAATATAACGAAATTGCGGGTTCTACATTCAACAGTTAACATGACGGTACCAGTGGCAGAAGCTTCGGTGGGAGACTTACCTTTCTATCTGTGAGATCATCCTCATACGCGTTTTCGAATGCTTCAAGAGTACCTGTTCGATCGCGATTCTTGTTCTCCCGCATGCAAACTCCTCTATACACTAGTGCCAGAAGACCTGCGACGATCGATGAGATGGTGACGACGATGAAGGCAGGCACATAGCGGGGCGCGTCCTCAGGCTTGAATAAGAGGGGGCCGACAAAGTTACCTATGTCAGTAAATTAATGATGAGACAACTTAACAAATGAGTCGGACCTACCAAGACAGTATCCGATATAAAGACCCGAAGAGGCGATGGAACGCTTAGTGTAGCCAGCAGTGTTGGCGAGTGACAGACCCATGAGCACTGCATAGCCTGCTCCTGTTGTAGGTAAAATATAACAAGCAAATAGCAGCGCTCCTGTCTTCTGAATAGGTAGTAGCCAAAGTAGCAACGCGGCGATTGTTGTTCCGACCTGACAAGCGAAGATCAAGCCGGCTCGTAGGTTGGTGTATTTGAAACAAAGATATGGGACCAAAAGCTGCATGGTGCCTGCATATGCGCCCGCCGGCATGACGAGTAGCAGCGAATTTAGTGTAGTAAAACCGAAGCTGTTTATGATAATAGGGACGAATGTTGAGATAGGGCCGTTGGCGATCATGGAAAGGAATGCCATGAGAAAGACCAGCCAGAACTTGACGTCCGTCAAAAGCTCACTGATTTGCTCCTTCTTCAGATGTATGTTCCGAACGCCAGAGTTGTTAGTTCGGAGACGCGCAACCGAGATGTAACGCTGTCGATCATTGAGACCCTTAGCCCGCACTGGATCTGGGGGAAGGATGAAGAATAGTGCGATACCCCAGACGATAGTGAGAACTCCGGCAAACAAGTACATGTACTTCCATGGGTGGAGAGGACCCTTGGCTTGGCCGAAAGCGTAGTTGATGAGCGGACTAAAGATAGACACGTAGCCTGTGCAACAGTACCATATCCCCATTCGCAAAGCTTGCTCATTCTTTTTGTAAAAACTTCCCTACACGCTTCATCAATACCGAATACAAATCAAGGAATACATGGTGAACATTCGATGGGATACGTACTACAATCATCATGAACATGGGACTGATACCACTTTCCAAGAATCCTAGGAAAAAGCGCTGAGCGTAGAGGGCTTGGTAATTGTGGCAAACTGTGGTCAGGATCAGACAGATACCCCAAACTGTGACGATCGCAGAGGCAACGCGCTCGATAGGAAATCTTTGAGCGAGTATCATTGCAGGATATGCCCCGACAATAAACCCGAGGTAGAATATGGCTGCGGAGAAGGAGTAGCGGTTTCCTGTCGTCAATTGCAGATCGGTCCGCAGTCCAAATAGAGCCTGCACATTGGTCAGTCTTGGTGGAGACGTGTGCTAATCTTAATGAGCCTACCGCCTGTGAGAGCATCGCTTTGTCGTAGTACTGTAGACCATAAGTGATGCACAGTACTGGCATGAGTCTGAAGTCGATGATCCGTCGCACTTGGGTCTCTTCTTTCTCTGTCCATGTCTCTTCGCCGACGTATGCGGTGAGGACTTTGAGAGCCTCATCCTGATGAACGGTATCGATAGTAGTGAGTTTATTGCCATCCTCGACATCCATCCCAGGGGTCTTTGTAAGCTCCAAGTGGATCTCCGAAGGCTTGTCGATGTGAGACATGATGACTTGTCGATGACGGACTCAATGCAGCAGAAAGAAACTGTTGCACTTCTGCGACGAATCCCAGGTGCAGAGCTGGTGATTTTCGGGGGCAGACTTTATGCAATACTAAGTCTTCAAATCACCTTACGCGCGGCATTGAGGTTCAGTCTGTCCACTTGGCAAGCCCAGGTTCTGGGACGTAGCCGAAATGGAGGACTCGGAAGTTACGAGGCGGGGTTAGCATTTTTACAACAATTGCGGATAACTCTGCATGGCGTTCCGGACAAAATTGTCGCCCGGACATGGGAGACCCTGTTCAGTTTCTACGCTAGGTAGACCTAATCGGGGTTGCCGACATACTAAATCGGTTCCACGGATTGGATCGTCTGGGGCTCTGAGTCTGCATAAACAGCACCCAATACAAAAGTGGTAAGCCGAAATGAACGTGTACTGGGTCAAACTCCATTGCGTTATACTGGTGGATGCTAAAGTTTGCGGCTTGTAGTGTACGCATGTGTAAGCGAAAATTTGGGGAAAGGGTGTACCAAATGTGGGGTTGCGGGGCTGCGGATTTGCGGGGAAAGTTCCCCTGTGCAAGCATCTTCTTTGCACCCTCTGTTAAGTCACACATCGCCAACTTCTCACCATACCCTTCACCACGGTATCAAAAGCTTCACCGTTTGCCGTTTTTCCTTTACTTTCTGCACCCGCAACGATGTCGTCTCAATTGGAAGTTTCAATTCCAGCCAGCGATACGACCGTGAAGGTCTGCCTCATCAATCCGGTCAATTTTGGGCCTGCACAAATCAATAGGTTCATGGCCCCACCTGTACCAGGCCTCGAACATTTCAAGACATGTCCATCGTTTTCCTTCTACATCGAACATCCTTCGGGAAGAAAAATTGTGTTTGATCTAGGCATTCGAAAAGACCCCGAAAATTACTCCAAGAAGATTGCCGACTACTTGCCAACAACTAAATATGATATTCGAGTTTCCAAAAACGTCGTAGATATCCTTCAAGAGTACGGAATCCGACCAGGCGAAATAGAGGCAGTCGTTTGGAGCCATTGGCACTGGGATCACATTGGGGATCCATCATCTTTTCCCAATGGAGTCAACTTAGTCGTCGGCCAAGGGTTCAAAGACGCGATGCTTCCTGGTTATCCCGCAAACCCAGACTCGCCCATCCTAGAAAGTGACTACGCCAACCGGGACCTTCGCGAAATCATATTTGACACAAATATTAAGATCGGCCGATTTCCAGCATTCGATTACTTTGGTGACGGGAGTTTCTATTTACTCGATAGCCCTGGTCATGCAATTGGGCACTTATGTGGTCTGGCAAGAACGACGATAGAAGCAGGAGGCAAAGACACATTCGTGTTACTGGGAGGAGACATCTGCCATTACGCTGGGATTTTTCGACCCTCAAGGCATCTCCCCGTGCCTGAATCTATTATACCACATCCGTGTATTCACGATAGCCCCGCCATCCCTTTCTGTCCTGGAAGTGCGTTTGACGATCTTCAAGCATCAAGGGGGAGGAAATCAAGCGACACGGTATACGACATTACATTTGGTCACGACATTCCACTTGCAACGAAAACAATGGGCTGGCTGCAAGAACTGGACTGCGCTGACAATATATTCGTGATCATCGCGCACGATTCCACGATAAGAGATGGGGTTGAGCATTTCCCCAAAACCCTGAACAGCTGGAAGGCAAATGGATGGGGGATAGCCTTGAAATGGGCCTTTTTTCGCGATTTGAAGACGTACTGGAAGGAAAAGGGTGTTGCATGAACGATCATAGCTGGTCTCAAATCTCTGAACTCGCCTTAAATAAAACATGACTAATCTACTCATTCTTTGCTGCATTACGAGATTGCATCTGTACCAAATTTCACCAAGCTTAGCCATCGCCTGAGTCGCCTGCAAGGAATACGCCCTGATTGCGGGCACAATCAGGTGTTCTCGGCAGTGGTTAGCTTGTGAGATCCACTTGGACGCAGATCCAAGCCTGCGTCCAGGCTAACTCGGCGTGCCCAAAACGGAGTACCGTTTTCTCGCAGATCCGATGCCGTGGCTGCGGGGTAGAAAACGAATGAATGATCAAGACATGAACGGCAGTCGGAACTTCGGAACACCAAGATGCGTGACCTATGTCGTCTAGATAAACCTTCGGAACCGTCTTTGAAGCTCACTATGGAATTGCTACCGAATACCTCTTAACACGTACTTTATCCACAAACCCATCTCTTGAATCATGGTCGGCCCACTCAACACGGCCCCCCTGGCGACGTTGGACTCATCGCTGGACTACGATGTTCTCATCATTGGCGCAGGTCAGAGCGGCATGTACTCTTTGTACCGTATGCGCGAGCTCGGCCTTAAGACTCGAGTGTTTGAAGCCGGATCTGCAGAAGGAGGAACATGGTTTTGGTAAGTCCCCAAGCAGTCCGTCACAGAGCCTCAAATAACAAATATAAGGAATAAATATCCTGGGGCCAGATTCGATTCTGAATCGTACTCGTACATCTTTTCCTTTTCACAAGAGTTGCTAGATGAGTGGGACTGGACAGAGCACTTCGCCGGCCAGGCCGAAACCCTGCGGTACTGCCAATTCTTCGCACAAAAGTTCAATTTGAAGCGAGACATGCAGTTCAACACGTCCATCACATCCGCCCATTGGCGGGAAGACTCGAACTCCTGGATTTTGACCGATACTACCGGGAAGACATACACGTCTAGATTCGTGATCACAGCAATGGGCATCTTAAACCATGCCACACTCCCAGTTATTCCCGGCGTCCACGACTTCAAAGGCCCAGCTTTCCATACATCGCGCTGGCCAGACGATGCAAGCACACTAAACGGAAAGCGCGTCGGTATAATCGGCACAGGCGCAACAGCCATCCAAACCATCCAAGAAATCAAGAAAACAGTGGGCACACTGACCGTCTTCCAAAGAACACCTAATTGGACCGCTCCACTCCGAAACAGCAAAATCACTCGCGAGGAGATGGAAGATATTCGCAAACAATACCCATCAATTTTTCAGAACTGTCTTGACAGCTACGCGTGTTTCATCCATCAATCAGACAAGCGAAAGACATTCGACGTCACAGCCGAGGAGCGGGAAAAGCACTACGAGGAGATCTATTCGCAGCCTGGGTTCTCAAAATGGCTAAAGAACTTTGCGGATCTGGGAACTGATAGAAAAGCCAATGAGTTGTTCAGCACATTCGTCGCAAACAAGATCAGACAACGCGTCGACGACCCTGCCATCGCGGAGAAACTTATTCCCAAAAACCACGGGTTCGGTACCCGTCGAGTACCGTTAGAAGGCGGATACTATGAAGCCTATAATCAACCTAACGTCAAGCTCGTTGATATCAACGAGAATCCGATCATCCGAATAACGGAATCGGGTATCAAGACGCAAGACGTGGACTTCGAATTCGACATCATCATATACGCAACGGGCTTCGACGCTGTAACGGGCTCCTTTGCCGCCGTCGATTTTCGTGGCATCGGCGGGAAGAAGTTGGTTGATGAGTGGAGCGAGGGCATTCAGACCTATCTAGGCTTGACTGTTCTTGGATTCCCTAACATGTTTATGATCATGGGACCGCACCAGATGTTTGGCAATATCCCGCGAAGTATCGAGTATGCCGTAGGTTGGGTAGCTGATTTTATCGAGTACTGTTTGCAGGAAGCGATTGTGACCGCAGAATGTACGGAGGAGGGTGTGCAGGGCTGGACGGAGCATGTCCATGGTTGCGCCAAGGGTTTATTGTCGAATGAGGTGGACAGTTGGATGACGGGAGTAAACAAAAATGTCAAGGGCAAGCAGAAGAGAACAATTGCAAGGTATAATGGACCGGCGCCGGGGTATCGAAAGAGGTGCGATGAGGTCATGGCAGCGGGGTATAAGGATTTGAGATTGGTGAAGGAAGTGGAACAAGTTAAAAGATAGGTCTGCTATATTCTTCTACGTGTCAAATCATATAGAGTTGATATATGACATCAAGCCCTTCCCAATTTCTATTCCATGAAAGATAATGCGATGTGCCGTGGTATAACTGGTAGGTTCCTCAAGTCAACCCGCGACTATGGGGATTTGACACACTATATTTGTGAAGGAACATAGGTCCCAATATGTGCGCATGTAAAGGATTGATCTGAGCTCCCAGAATTGCAGCACTGTCGCACGATCTATATTTTTTCGGGTGATGCATTCCTTCATCACGCCTCGCTCTACGATCGCAGTATTCTTTGGGGTATTCGCAAGACCCGTAGATATGTTCGCTATCTTGTATTTGTTTGGGCCTAATTGGTCTACTGTATGCGCCTTTAATCATTAAGCTGCGAGGCGTCACCAAAAGGAGGAGAGAGGCTCACACTGACCAACAGGTTGACGAATGCACGGTGGCAACTATTAGTGTCAACGCAAGTGCACAGCTGCAAGCTTCAAAATTTCGAAACCTTGCGTCTAAACAAAAACCTCCGCAGCATAGTCAAAGGCACCGGAAACCAACCTGGTCGTCCTATCATTGGAACACAAAACATCACTACACCACCACATACCCGTGTAGTTGTCAACCTCCCCGCTCTTCAATCGCATCCCAATTACTGGAGCGCCGATAGTCTAGAATGGGAGTCATCCCGGCGGATAAAGACAAAGCCTGGCGATGGTCCAATTCACGATCGCGAGTACATAGCCACGTCGCAGTACGAGGCATATATTCCTTGGAGCGAAGGCAATTGTTCCTGTCCCGGGAAGTTTGCTCATGCGTAGCACATTGCTATTATGGTTTGTTATGTTTCGCGAGCAGTGCGTGGTGCCGGTTAGAGGTGAAGGGGAGTGTGTGAGCACGGGCAGTGGCGGTTTTGGAGGACCCTGGTATGGTATTGTTGATGCAGATGCTAAGCCTGGAGAAGATGCCATTGGAGAGGAAGAAGCGTACGGAGATCTAGGGGGTCAATGGGTCTTCCGTCGCTTAAAGTAGGGTAAAAGTGCTGCGTGTGATGATGGGCGTTAGCTGAGATCATTTGGGTCAAGTGTATAGTGCAGCTAAGATGCCTATGTGCCCGGCTTGGACTCTTCAATTATGATAAGAGAACGCACCAACATGCCTCCTCATATGCCCTTCTCAACATCCCCTCGTTCTCCATTACCATGCCCCACAACACCCACACCCACATCTTGCCCCTTCTCTCCCATCGCAACACTGTCAACCACATCTTGCTCGACCAACCTTCCCTTGTCCCCATCATGCCCTTGTGTTCCGATCTTCAAAAATGGCACAAAAACTAGCCCGAGGGCGGCGCTAGCAGCCGAGAACCAGAACGTCGCAGCATACGGCTCCGCCGCATTACCCGCATAGTAGCCCGAGCGTGCAGGACTTTCTTGTACCGCTTGAAAGATAGCGGTTGCAATGCCGAAGCCGACTGCGGTGCAGAGGCGGGTGAGGGTTTGGAAGAGCGAGCCCGCGATGGATTGCCGGTTGATGGGCATCGAGGAGAGGACGTACATCTGTAACATGTGAGTGGGCGCGTGCATGTGGCGAGGAGAGGAGTGGTTACGTTTGCCACGATGAACTGGAAATCAGCGCCGATTACGCACAGGCAAAGCGCAGGGAAGGTAAACGCCCAGTACGAATCTCCGTTTCGCTGTACCGCAGCCAACACGAACGAAATGAGATATGCGAAAGCTCCGATAGCCATGAGCAATTTGTTTGATACCTTGTGCTGTATAAGTGCTGCGACGAGGTTGGCCAGGAGACCGAAGACGACCATAGGTAGCATGTGCACACCCGTCATGAGCGAAGAGTAGCCTTGGACATCCTGGAAATAGAGGGCGATCCAGAAGGAGAAAACTGGGAACCCGATGAAGCCTAGCGTCATGATGGTGAGCAACTAAGTAGTCATTAGCACGTTGGTATGAGGAGAAGTTGAAGGACGAGTACCCACCAGCGAAAAGTCGCGATCCTTCCAGATCTTCATATCTATCATTGCGTACGGGTATTTGATCTCCCACACTACGAACGCAGCGATGAGAAGCACGCCTAGAATGAGCAAGACGAGGACAAAGGGCGTCTTCCAGCCATTCTCCGCGTCGCCTCCTGAACTATTGCCGTGTAAGCGATTATACCTTTCCCAGTTGCAAGATGGCTCACCTCAAAGCAGCACAGAACATCCCGATACCAAGAATGGTCATCGCCGTTCCAGGTAGATCCAGCTTCTTCACCGTCTCTCGAGTAAGCTTCACCTTGTCCGTCGTATCTCTCGGCACTGTGAACGCCGCCACTCCACTGATGATCAAGTAGACAAGAGCCAGCAGCCAAAAGCTCGCCCTCCAATTGAATATCTGCGTGGCCAGTCCCGAGAAGATGGTGCCAAACACGAAGCCCAGCGGGTTCCCAGCACTGAAGCATCCAAAGACGCGGTTCTTGCGTTTCGAAGGCTTGACGTAAATAGCGCCGAGCATTCCCTGCGCGGGTGGAACTGCAGAAGCAGAGAAGATGCCGAGCACACCGCATAGAATGTCGACGCTGAGACCGGTTTTGGAGAAGCCCGCACCGAGGCAGAAGACGGAGAACAGAAACATGGAGACGATGAACATGGATTTGCGGCCGAAGAGATCCGCAATACTGCCAAAGAAGAGCAGTAGCGATCCGGAAGACAGCCTTTCACGATTATCAGCATCAGTGTCCGTATGAAAGTCAGTGGACAAGACGTACGAAGACGCGGAGTTCATCCACGTAATTTCGGCCGTAGTCATTCCCAGATCCCTCCCCACAAACGACGACATGACCGTGACCGAACCCGTGAGGAAGGAACTCATAGCCACGGCCATGGTAACGGACAAGACAAAAAGCACTTCTTGAAATGTCGAACTAAAGCATGCAGGGCGTGCATTGGGATCGCTGATTGGTGGCGACATTTCATCTGTAGCCTCGGCATGCTCCGACATATCGCCGAGGAAGTCGTAAAACGTTGCACAAGAAATCGCAGACGAAAGATTGGGAACGAGACAAGACGCGAAAAAGCAGAGTACTTGTTAGGATGAAAGACGAGGTGACTATAAGGCGCAAACGCAGAGCGCAAACTTGGTCGTTTGTCACGACGTTTGTGGCAAGCGCTGTAAAGGAGCTCACAAAAATTAATCAGCGCGGAATTCTGCGCGAGGTCGGCCTTGATGATGAATCGGCCGAATCGGAGGTAAAACATCACTAAGGACTGTGATTCCGGCTGATCTGGATGATGCGACTAAGCTCAGAAGGGAAAGAAGCTCGACGCTGCTAACTTTTTACGTCGTATTGGTGTCCTGATTCGGCTCGAGTCTATCTGGCATGAAGTTGAGTTGGGTATCATGAATATACATACATGGTTACAGTTTGAATACTTTCCAGTCCTTGAGGTCCATCTGGCCCAGCGCCCCGCCGAGCGGGCCTTGCACTTCTCTACCACCTATCCACAGCTTCTTACCCGCCCAGTGCTCGATGAAGCCGTCGGGCCCCGAGACGAGTATCAGCTTGGAACCCTTCTGATCAGGCGTGCTGTCATGTAATCGCTTTGCGATATCGGCTGGCTTAATAACCTTTTTCTCATCGTCGACGTAGTACTGCACGCTGAGCTCTTGATGCACGCTGAGCTCTCGGGTGCGGAATGAATTGCGCTCTTTGAGTGCCTCGAGCTCTTGCACGATGACACCTTGGCCTCCACTCACAGGAACTTGCGGTGCCTCCTGCGCTGCAGGCTGACTTATCCCAAGAAGGCCCCTCCACCAGCTGCCGGCTTGGTGCACTGGGTTGGCTAGTATATGCTCGTCGCTGACTCCGCCGACGCACTCGTCCCTCCGGCGGTTGGCCCACAGGATACACATCTTACTGCCTGTTCTCCTACCCATCACCTGCGCAACCTGCATGGCTGGCGCGATGCCCGTACCTCCCGCCAGAAACACGACCTCCTTGATATCGTGCGGCAGCTCGCACTCAATGTTGGGGCCTCGCAGCTCAATTGTCGCATTCTCGGGCAGCGCATGCAGGTACGTCGACACCTCCCCGCCCGCCTCGGCCCGTATCAGCAACCGCACGTCTTCAGATGTCTCGTCGGCGGCTGGCGCATCTGAGCGAGGCGGCAGAGGTGTGTATGCCCGCGCAATCTGTAGCTGGGGCTGCTTGGCCTGCACGCTCCAAACACTGCGTACCCAAGCCTCCTGGACGCTCTCCGGCTCGCGTGCGCTTTCGCTATGCCGCAGCGTGAAGATGGCGCTGGAGGGCGAGACGGTTTGCTTGTCTACAAGAGTGTAGGGCGTGAAGGAATGCGGGTTCAGCGATGCGTCGGACGGGGAGGGCGCTTTGAGGAAGCGATATGCGGCGCCGCCGATGGCCGAGGAGCCGAAGACGACGAGGAAGCCGGGGCGAATGCGGAGGAGGCGATTCATTGCGGGAGAGGCGATGCGCAGCGAGGCGCAATCATGGTGGAGGTGAGTCCTGGTGAGCTGCGAAGAAAGCAACGGTGGCCCGAGCGTCATAGCTGATTTCCTCTTCGGGAGCGTCTTATTCGCCCTGGACGTCGGAGGTGCCAAAGGTACATGTGTAGGATCATACGATACCGTATCATGCTCCCCAATCTCGTGCATGCCGGTTGTGGCAGCTACTATCTGAAGAGGTAGTGCGCATCAACGCGTGTGAGCATCTCGAGCATTGATTGATGAGCACAACGATGTTCCCTTGGAGTCGGGGTACAACTTCGGTGAAACTCGACTAGGGGAGTCTGAGCCATTTGATCCATCCCCTCCGCGTGATCTCTGTTGACCTCGTCAAAGATGAGTCGGAAGTGTGCGGGTGGAGGAGAGGTCACGTGACGTTGACCGCCGATCCCATAGCAGTCGCTGCACCTATGGCGTTCTTACCTCGGCAAAGCTAGGCAAAGGCTGAACCACTTTCGGCCAACGTCGGCCGGACCACGCTGGAAATACACACATGGCAGAGACAGATGTCACGATAGATGGCACAGCATGCTGCGACAAGCCTCATCTGCATCCAACAAGACGGCCAGCCGGCCTCGATTATCCCCCGCCGTTCCTCGGTAAACTCGAACGGGCCGTTTCAATGAACATCAACACTGGCCTAACGCGAACGAGGAAGGTAGAGCAAGGTAGCAGCGCCCGCGTGCCAATCACACTCGCCAGGACCCCACAGCTACCACGCGATCAGCCCCTCCAGCCCTCTCCCCGCAAATTTCGAAATTGTGCATAAAACCCTGGCGCCTCCTTGTCACCATGGCAGACGGCCGCCCCAGGTCCCTCACCCCTCAGCACGTCCCGGTCGCCAGATTCCACCATCGACCCGCTGAATAGCCAGAGTTGCGCTGGACACGGTCAACATGGCCGAAGAGAAGGACATTCAACCATTGGACGGCCCGCTTGATGCCGGATACGATGACCACAAGAGAGCTTCTGACAAAGTCATCAACGATGCACGCCTCGCGACCGACAAGGAGCATGCCATGAGCCTGTGGCAAGGCGTAAAACTCTACCCCAAAGCCATTGGATGGTCCGTCCTCATCAGTACCTGCATCGTCATGGAAGGCTACGATGTCTGCCTCCTCTCCAACTTCTTCGGCTTTCCGCAATTCAAGAGAAAGTATGGCGAGCAGCTTGCCGACGGCACCTGGGAAATCACCGCCCCATGGCAGGCCGGCTTGTCCAACGGCGTTGTGGTTGGCGAGATTATCGGACTCCAGATTAACGGATACGTCAGCGAAAAGTACGGGTATAGGTACACGGTCATGGCTTGCTTGACGCTCATCGCTGCTTTTACCACCATCTTCTTTACGGCGCAGACGGTGGTGCACCTGCTGATCGCCGAGATTCTGTGCGGTATTCCGTGGGGTGTGTTCCAAACGCTTACCATCACGTATGCCTCCGAGGTGTGCCCGGTTGCGCTGCGCGGGTACCGTGAGTTCCAACTGCCGACGGAAGACAGAGTTGGTGCTAACTGGCACTAGTCACTACCTATGTCAACTTTTGCTGGGGTCTTGGCCAAACCATCGGCATTGGAGTAATCCGCGCCATGCTGGCTCGAGACGACGAATGGTCCTACCGAATCCCGTATGCCCTACAGTGGATGTGGCCCGTGCCCCTCTTCATCGGCGTCTGGCTCGCACCCGAGTCGCCATGGTGGCTTGTCCGGAAAGGCCGTATCGAGGATGCAAAGAAAGCACTTCTCCGCCTAACGAGCTTGGACCGCGAGACCGACTTTGACGCCGACGAAACAGTCGCCATGATGGTGCACACCACGGCCCTGGAAGAGAAGCTTACCAATGGCGCTTCCTACCTCGACTGCTTCAAAGGCACTGATTTGCGTCGTACGGAAATCGTCTGCATGGCCTGGGCGATGCAGAACCTATGTGGAAATGCCTTCTCCGGATACTCTTCCTACTTTCTTCAGCAAGCCGGACTCCCAGAATCCACGTCCTACGACTTCGCACTTGGCCAGTATGGCATTAATATGGCCGGTGTCATAGGCGCCTGGTTCCTCATGAAGTGGGGCATTGGCCGCCGAACGCTCTATCTTGGTGGCCTGGTCGGTCTCTGCTCCATGCTCTTCATCATGGGCTTCCTCGGCCTGGTTCCAGAGTCTAATCGCTCCCAAGGCGCCATGGCGACGGGCAGCATCATGATCGTGTGGGCCATGTTCTATCAACTCACCGTCGGTACCGTGTGCTACTCGCTTGTCGCCGAACTCAGTACCCGCCGCCTGCAGATCAAAACTGTCGTCCTGGGGCGCAATCTGTATAATGTCGTTGGTATCGTGTGCAACGTCATTACGCCATACATGCTCAACCCCGGCGAATGGAACTGGAAGAACTACGCCGGGTTTTTCTGGGCCGCCATGTGCTTCTTATCGATCATCTACACATATTTCCGGCTGCCGGAGCCCATGGGGAGGACGTTTGCCGAGCTGGATTTGCTGTTCGAGAAGAGAGTGTCTGCGAGGAAATTCAAGCAGACGGAGGTGGATGTCTTTGCGGAGCATGTCGAGAGCATGGCGACGTTTAGGGGCTACGAAGAGAAGGTGGAGGCGATGCATAGGAGGACGTCGGTGGTGGGCGTAGTGTGAGAGTGTCGTTAATTTCAGTTAGTCAAGGATGGCATAGATGAGCTTGAAAGAAAGATGGGGCGAGAAGTGGTAATGAGCGTTAAATTTCACATGCAAACGTTATGTTTTTGTACGAGCACGTCAACCCGTCATCCCCATCATCTCCCAACCCCAGCCCTAACCACCAGAAACCTCACCAACGCATCCTGAATCCCCTTGAAAATATCCTGCTGCTTCTTGAAATCCTCAAGCTGCTTCCTCTCAGTGTCTTTCTGTAGTTTCATGCGCTCGTCATGCTTCCGCAGGTCGTTGATCATGGCGTACAGGACGCCCATGAGGACGGTCAAGAGCGCGGTGATGAGGATAGCGACGAAGAGGTAGATGCATATGCGGTCTACCAAGGTCAACTTGGGAGGCTGCTTGTGGTCCTGCTTTTCGAGGTCTGTCGTTTCGTATTGGGACTCGATGTCGGTGTCGGGGGGTCGGGTGGATGTTGCCGTCGTTGTTGAGGTTGTACTGCGTTTGAAGGGCGAGCAGGGCAGGGAGTTTTTCTGGTGGCGTACGGGTGAGGCATACATTATTGGCGGGGGGCTAGGGGGTTTGCCACGACAACAAGGAAGTGAACCGGTGGGGTGGGGAACTGTCTCGTGTGAATTGTAGGCTGGTGGTGGCGGAGATGTTCGTGGAGTGGGACTACTGGACTGCGGAGTAAGCATCGTGTTAAGATGAGGTTGTTGGCAGTTATGTGGAGATCACGGCTGTTGCTGATATAGACGCGCGGCGCTGGAATGTGGTGAGGCAAGGGACTCTGCGGTGCGACTTGCGATGCAACATGCAAACCTACGCAGATTGAAGGTACAGTATTTGTCCAGCCAGGCACTATCAGTTGCAGTATAGGCATAGGCTGCGAGATATCGGCGCATTTTGCTCGAGCTTCTTCAGACCCAAGAACTTGACCTCAAGATTGCAAAGCTTGGCGTAAAAATCCCAATTCGTTATCGAATCACATTCATGCGAAATCGGAAGTCGCACCAAGTAGAAAAAAAAATTCAGTACATTAATCGTTTGTTATAATGCCTTTTGGAGGAATGTGTTATATCTACATGAGTGTAGCGGGGCAGGTCGTGGTTGGAATAATTCCAATGCCAGCTCTGGAATGAAGCGAACTAACGACTAATAGTCCACCCTGCCTGTTCACATACGGACGGCCTAATTTCTGATCGCCTTGCTCTAGGTAAGGCCTCGGAATATGCCTCATGGATAATTATGTAGCGCGCAAGCCCACGCTCATCCCATAATGTAGTTAGCTGATATATTAACAATGGTGCAACGAAGGACTTACGGCAAGCTCTGGATGCCAACAAGGCTCGATTAGTTAGCGCGTGTCTCCTCGCCCCATCTCGGATTGCAATTTCAAAATTCAGCGGCTGCTCTACTTGCCAGGTGAAGATGAACTTCATCTCTAGACGAATGTTCGAGAGTCTGCTGTCGGATGCAAATTCCTTAGATATTGTTAGATCTGGACTACCGTGATTTGGCACTCTGCGCCTACTTACCGGCCGCTGGCTACCTAACGCTAGACCAACCAGTCATTTTGTACACCACCGTTTTTGCCCTGCTTGGTGCGTTTCCTTGCAGAATACCCCACTATTCATCCCAGCCTCAGCGTTACAACACTACGTATTCCATTTCCTCTACCAGTGAGTAGGCGTATAGGAAGCTACTTAGGGCCAAGGGGCTAATGAATGTGCAGGAACGCTTCGACTTTACTCGCGGAAGAGCTTGATAAGAGCGCTTTTCTCACTATTGTTATAGTCTTAGTAGAACAGTATATTATTGACTCAATTATCTTAAAACCTAGGCACTTTCAGTTATATTATATACTGCCAGAAAGCGGAGTATGGTAGAGCAGGTCATGGATGGACTACTTCGGAGGTCAACTCTCGAACGAAGCAGTATCCTACCAATATCGGATAGTCCACCTCGTATGGAATATCTATCCTGTAGTAACCCACTGTGGTTACCATCGTGTAATGTGGGGGCTTAGGGTCAGTCCTGAGGGCCAGGATGCTGAGTTATTCCACCCTGTAATTCCACGATTGAGACGCAGTCGAACATGACAGTAGAAATATGAGCGGATTTCCGATCGGACTCTGATCCGATTTCAATCCTAATGAATATCGTGGTACTGCGCTCGAAGCAACTCACTCTCTAGGCTAATTGAAACTGTATCAACGGAAACAACTTAGGAAGCTTTTCTTTCCCTCCTCGAAGTACCTGCCAAATTTGTAGATGTCAACATCATTTAGCTCCTTCCAAGCTTCCTGCAGGATGGGCAATATAATCGTACGCACTAGGCGAATACTTCGTACTTCGTTTCCATCGCGCTGCGTGATTGCGAAAACAGAAATGCATAGTAGCAGCGCTCCAATGAGTACGTTGACCTTAATATTCCTCCAACCAGCCGCAACAAAAAGTATTTTCCCTTTGGCATTCACACCGTATTCTTCCAGCAGATTCCTGGCTCGAGGGAGTGTGCTTACCTCCCCTTGCGCCATACTAAGTGCGTGGAATTGTAACAAAGCAAGCTTAGTAACGAACATCTTGTTCACCTCCAGTTTCCACTGTTCCTCATGGAGCGGTGAGGAAAACAATCGACGAATTCGACGGGGCGCGTCGAAATGTTCCGCCATACCTTCATACCGCGATTCGAATGTTTCCGATGCTAGGTACGTCATGTTCACCATGTGAATACTTGGATGAACACGTGGGTACTGCCAGTTCGCATCATCGAGTTGTGAGACATTTTGATAGCGGGGATGCCAGATATGTCCCGAAACTGGATGGCGGATCTGGATGCTGTCGGCACAGGCTAAAACGGTCGAGCGTTGGTGAGGTGTGGCGTACAGAGTATCTCCGCTTTCCATGGTCTGCGCTGGGACAGTCGCTGGAAATATGGGATCTGTGCTTGGTGCGGAGTAGACCAGGTCGACAGGTCGGATGAAGTAGAGTGAGACTTTGCTGTCTCTCACTCGTAGCTCGGATCTCCATTCCCTGGCAGGCTTGCTGCCTATGGGTCGCAACGCGTCGGTGCCGATTTCCCTGCACAACTATAAGCCTATATCGATTATGATGCTCGAAACGAAGACACACACACGATCGAGTAACGAGGCCGCCCTTGCGTATATGCTGTAGGATCGCCTACAGCCTCAACGAAGCTCAGATTACCTTGTTGTATAGTACCCCAGCCATCCCCATAGTAGTATTCGACGCGGTGGTTGCTGGTATAGCCCATTCGCCTCGATATAACGTATGGCTCGTCCGTCCGTAGCGGCGCGCATACTTTCCTAAACTGAAACTCGCAGGTGTGCTTCTCGTTGATGCCTAGCAATTTAGTATCCAGGAATCCTGTAGTCATTTCGAAGGCTGAATGCGGGCCATGCAAGCACATGTCGCTGGAGAACGGACAAGTAGCGTTGTGGATCTTTTGGAATGGGAGAACAGACGTGGCAAATAACGAGCACTCCTCCGGCCGTGCATCGTTTTTGTAGCAGTTTTGGGCGTATGCGATAGATTTAAAGGTCATATCGGTATAGTAATCGTGGATGGGTGGTATGATGGAAGTATTGACCATGTGCTCCGCGTCTAAAACATCAGGAAACCAAAATCCTGCACGTGTGCTCGCAGATCGGGCTGTTGAAGGACCAAGAATCTGATTAGCGCAAACGATGGCGATGACTTGATATCCGACAAATAGCGAGAAAAATAACAGGCTTTCGCCGAGGCCGCCAACAATTTTCAGCCAGTGGTCTCGCACATTTTGAACAAAGTCCGAAAATTTCTTGAGGGCTTCCTCGATTGCGCTAGATTGTGATTTGTTCAGCCGCACTCGTCCCATACAAACGTAGTCTTGCCATGTGCTCCGCAAGATACGGGCAGCAGCATCCTGTTCAGATGTCGCTTGCTCAATGTCAATTACGATGGTGGTTGTTCGAGCTCGACCCTGCGGACCGGGCTGAGCGGATGGCAGAGGTTGTAGTGAGATTGCGGCGGATCCTCTGTCGCTTGGACGAGATGATGATGATGGAGATAAATCCTGCACTTCATTGCTAGAACGGAGTTTGCTGATAATGCCATGAACATATGATGCGCCTATTTTGACAAAGACTAGCAGTCTTGCGAGGCTGAGGGTAAGAGCAATAGCGATAATGTTCGATAATGCGACTGCAGTTCTGTCTTGGACGAGTAGGTATAGCGCTGCACAATTAGCGGCGATTAGTCAGATTTAAGATACGAGGAAGCCTTACTGCCTGATGAATGATCCGTCCAGAAGCCGGAAGCTATATCAGAGTGACTCAACGAAGGTGCCATCTTCAACGGTGTTCAGATCTACGAGGATGGAATTGAGAGTGGAAGGGGCAAGGTACTTAAAGAATGAACGTTTGTACTAGAGAGCGTTGCGTAATTTGACACTGCCCCGCCCAAGGCTGTGAGACTGGAATAAGCAATTCGTGTCAGCCCAGGCGCACCTGAAATAAATGTAATCTCATTGTTTATGACTAAGTACTGTGAGTGCCTTGTCATAAACGTGACCGGTGCGATTTCTGCTGTGCAACGCCCTCCAAGGCTATCCGCATGCGCAATCGCATACGGATCGTATTGTAAGAACCCTGGCTCATGACGACTCTGTAGGCCAATTCTCTCTATCTCGCCTTGAAGCAGAGGGCAGACTCTCGAGTGACTGCATATGCGCTTAAGGAAATATGTCTATACAAAGGTCGCAATTACTGTCCCAGTGAGCGACTCTTTCAGCCTAACCCTCAGGTACCCTGTATCACTCTTCCACTTTTTCACGCCTCACATGTCCCGGATGAAACAGTACCTGCTAACAGTGACCTCATTTTTACCTTTTCCTCTCCAACGCTTTCTAATTTGTTTCCACCCTCGCTCACACGACCTATTGGGCTTGCCTACGTAGTCGCGAGACTTATTACGTGTCGGGTCCGCGGCTTTGGTCGGCTGCCACCCGATGCCTGGTAACTCACGATCGAGACCTCGTGAGCGACGATTCCTCCCGCCTCATCAGCGAGGCGTTCTTGCTTCTGTCCTTTTTCCATAGGCTCATTTGCAGAACGCGGGCAGTCGAGGGACAACGAGCTTGAACCTGGGGCGCGCGGCGTGCTCTAGCTGATTGGTGCGACTATCGCCGACCGAATGTTGTTTCTAGAGCGCAGCTGAAAGTAATGGCAGCTATGATGTTGTAATCATTCAGGATACCAAGGAACACAATACTTCAGCTGCAACAGATCACAAGCTGAGGCACACTCGAATCCATGGACTCGAAGTCTAGCAAATTACTGTACACTCCAGACCACACATCGACACGTATATCAACACCGCATTGACGTCAAGATAGAGCATGTATTCACCACCAACCCGTCTCCGAACATAAACCCCTGGAACTCTCACCAACGGCGCCTGCATCACACCACCACCTCCCGGCCCACAGATCTTTACACGTCTCGGCTTGAAGGTACAAGTTTTGTCGTAACAGCAAGACGATTAGAGATTGCACGTGCCGAGACCTCTCTGGACAAGCTTTGCAGAGTGCGAGTTTGTACACTGAGCGCTGGGGCATCATAGACTGAGTGGTATACTTGAAAGCAGTAGGATTCGCCTAGCTGGGGATGGCTCGTTTATTGGGATGGACATATACACAATGTACAGATAGAGACTTTAGATCTTGCTGCAAAAGCGAAAAGCAACGTACTTTGGGGCGAACGCAGTCGTTGACGTCCCCGAACGGTCGAACCACTGGTCCCCATCATCCCACACGCCCTCTCCTCGCCCCGATTGCGTCGTCCTATTATCAGGCAATCTCGCGCCCATCCCCCAACCAAACAAACCCCCGGACCCCAATCTCACCCTACACAAAACCATCAGCACATTCCCCATCCCTACCACACATCTCAAGACTTACAGGGATCAACACGACGGTTCACCCGAAGAACGCGAAGAACGAGTCCAGCAACGCGTAAGTGAGGTAGTACATGATGAACCACACGAGGCATATGCATACGGAAACGAGCACTTTGAATATGTAGACACGGTCGATGCGAATGTAAGTGGCATGCTGCGATTCGAGGTCTGTGGCTGGGGCTGAGCGAGGGGCGCGAGAAGCTTCTAGATCGGTCATGGGGATTCTAGTATATGGTGGCGGTGGCGAGATATCGGGTTCCAGAGCCATGGTGGAGTGTGGTTGTAAGGGGTGTGGGAGGTATGGTGTTTCTGTGTGCTTTGAGATCGGAAGAGTTGGCGGCGGCAGGAGTGGTATACTCAAGAGGAAGAGAAAAAAAGATAAACACAGATTTTACTATGTAAAACGTGTGCGCAGCGGCACCGCACCTGTGGAGAGGGTTTTTCGGTGCCATGGTTCGATCGAGGTATTTTCCGGTTGACATGTTGAGGCTCCCGTGAAAGCCCCACGGCCGGCGGTAGACCTCGGGCGAGAGCGCACATCTTCACTTGACATGCTTGGTTCAACTGCGATTTACGAGAGAAATGCTTCTATTGCAGCCGAATGCTGTATATAGCAGCTTTCCATGTAGCGCCCTGCCCATGTTCGGCAATATTTACATGTCGCTTTCGCAACTTTTAGTGTTCTCCAGTATTACAGTTCCATAGATTCTTGCTGTGAGTCGAACGATTCGGGCTCCGCGCGAGCAATGATGCGAGTCAAGTCCGCTCTGAAGCCAGTGAGATGGAGGTCATTGATCCTACCGCCCGGGCCTGTCCAAAAGACGACCTCGTTGAAAGGCAGCCCGGCATACAACAACACGTCCAGATTCTCACTGCAGAAGTCGTCAAAAATATCTTGATCTTCTTCAGAACGCTGGTTTAGCATCACGAATCGCCATCTTTCTCCCTGCTGCTCCTTCTCGTCTTGATAAAGCAGCGTTGGCACAAGCTGAAAAACAGTTGTCTCCCCCACATCTGGACCTGCCAGCATCGGTAGGATTTTTCTAGGGACGTCGGTGGAGTTTGAGATGAACTCTTCTATAATCAGACCACGGTGGTCAGCCGTGAGGGTTATGGACGAATTCAAGGAAGGGTCGGGGGAGACGAAGGTGCCCGAATAGCGCTGCTGGAGTTCCAGAATGGCGAGTTGCTCGGCGGCGCGGACTACCTCAGCGGAGGCTTCCTGCAGCTTCTCGAGAAGAGTTGGTGGCCCGGCCACGAGGATGGTGATGCCGAGGTCGTATTCGGGCAGGACCATGATGATGGAGGAGTAGCCCGGCTGCCCGCCGCCTTTGGTGACAAAGCGAACGGTACGCTGCGTGTTGAGCAGGACGCGATCGGAGTGGAATATTTCCCAGGGCATCCCATAAAATGAGCGTACACCACGGGTCGGGGACGCCGGCTGCATCCAGTTGGCCGAGGTGGTGAGGGCATTGTAGTGCGTCAGCACGTAGCGCAAGAATCTGGATAGATCCGACGACGAGCTGAAGATGCCGCCGGTGGGTGCCTGTACACCCTCGTCGTATTCCCAGTAGCCCGGCCCTGACGGTATCACGCCCGCGCTGTCAGGCGGTGTTTTCAGCGTGCTCTTGGTCATTCCCAGCGGCTCGAATATGGCGTCGTTGATGTAGGATTCATACGTCTGATTGGTCACGTTGGCAATGACGAGACCCAGCAGCTCAAAGGCCAAGTTGGAGTAGGTCGACTGCTGGTTGGGCGCGAAAAGAGGCTTCCGGGTCGTGATAGTGTCGACCAAGTCGTCGCCGGTGCACACCGTCTCGTTGTGGGACGCGTACTCCACGCAGTCAGGCAGACCGTGGCCCTCGCGCGACAAGGGAGGAAGGCCCAGGTTGGCGGGCGACGAGGGGGAGTGCGCGGGCACGCTGATGAAGTCGCTCAGGGTGAACTCGCGGGGAATGCCGCTCAGCTGGCTAGCGAGCGATCGCAGCGTGATGTCCTTCCATGGGATGCTACCCTTGTTCTCACCGCGCATGCCCTCGAAGAAGGTGTCGACGGGATCGTCCAGGCTGAGGGTGCCCGCGGCGTGCTGCTGCAGGATGCCGAGCACAGTGAAGCACTTGGTGACGCTCGCGATGCGGTACAGCGCGTCGCCATTGACCGCGGGGATGTCTGGGCGCGAGGCATTGCGCTCACGGGCTGTATGGTGGTGCGCCCACAGCGACTGCTTCGACGATGTGATCTCGACCGAGAAGGAGTTGGCGTCATGTTCGGGCGCTGAGGCGGCTATCGTGAGCAGCGCCTTGAGGTGGCCGAAGGCATTGCGGAGGATCGGATGCTCGACGTCATAGTCTGGCGGCAGATGTGCGAGGGTGGGCTCGTAGCATTTGGCGGCAGTCAACGCAACGAGGGACAGTGGTGTGACGAGGACAAGACGCATGGCGAGCTATCTGGCGCGCTGGAATGTGCCACTATTTGTCTGGGCCGAAGTGTGGGGAAGCGTCTGTCCGGCACTACTTCGGATGCACATGCCGCCCCCACCTCCGCCTTTCCCCGGCCTGACGACAATGTGGATCTGCGGACAAGTCTTGGTCATGACACATGTCGTGCCACACAGTATCGTCGAGTCACGCCAACTCTCACATACAGAAACAAGCGCAGCGATTATATGACGTAGGAAATAATTCTATACTAGCTCCAAACTGCTAGGCCATGTCTACTACGTCTTTCTAAGCACACCCAAACGAAGGAACATGTACATGCCGCTTAACCTCCATGTATCTAACCAATTCGATCCAATCCTGATCCCTCCAGTCCATTACAATTCTTCTACACCTTCGACGGATAGCAACGCGCAAGACGACCAATTCGTTCCACACCTCCAGTCAAATACAGTTCTTCTAAGCATTCGACGGATAGCAACGCGCAAGGCAAGAATCGACGATCTTCGCAGCCTGGGGAGGAAGCAGCGCGCGAACATCATCCGGGTCCGTAGCGTTCCTTCCAGACGTCATCTGCAGGAACGGTGTCGCACCCGGATCTTCGGAGCTGAGAGTCGCAATCGCAGTGGCATTTTTGCAATCGGCCGAGTTGTTGATCTGGTAGTGGATGCTGCCTTGCGGGAACACCGTCCCCTCGTATGTGGCTAATTTTCCCTCGATCAGCGGGATCGGAGGGTTAGTGAGTATGAGGCCAAGCTCGAGAATGGTTCCGAATTCGATCTCGCCTTCGACAGCGACGAAATACTCGCTCGCGCGAGGATGGACGTGTGGGAGAAAGACGCCGCAGGGACCCAGGCTCGCCCGAGTCATGACGAATCCGGAGCCGATAAGGATGGGAAAGGTGTCGAGCTCGGACTGGCAAGGGATGTTAGCTGGGCTTATGTGGAACGAAAATTGAGTACTTACAACTGAAGTAGTGCCGCCTTTGGCACCCGGAACGGACAAACCGTTTTTGAAATCGAAAACCGTCGCTTTGGCGAGTTTTTCGCCGGTAATCAATTTGCCGTCTTCGATGAGAAGCCTTTGGAAGCGGTCATAAGTGGTAGCGTCGGCCTTGAGCTTTGCAATCAGCTCGGAGTTGTCCTCTAGAGCCGCACGTGGTGCGAGTTCTCTGGGTTGGGGAAGAGCGTGAGCGAGACCTAAGGCCAATGCAGCCACGGCTGCCTTTGTGAAGATGGAAGGCATTGTCGCTGGAGGGGTGGGTTCAAAAGTTGGAAGAGGTGTGCCCAATCGTCGAAGAGTACAGTGATTGCTGGGAGATTGTTGGAAGTCGTGGTGAAGCGTTGTTTAGCGGCTGTTGGCCGACCTTATATACATAAGATGCTCGCTTCCTCATGTGTGAGCCATAAAAGGCTAGCAGACATTTGGAATCCTTTCAGCACAAAAGCGCAGAGCTGATCGATCAGGATCCCTCGGCTGGACACTGCCTCTCGATTGGTGGTCACATCTGGGACACAATGAGACGAGTAAGCGACAGATTGCGTGGATGAAAGGGGCTTCGTCCTCACACTAAGATGTGCACCTACCATCACTTTGTATGGAATCTGAACAAGTTCGTTTCGTCATTCTCGAGAAAAAAGCATCAACGGTCCCATATGCCCTTGGAAGATTACACCAACATCTGATCAATTCTATCTCCAAACGGACGTGGTTTTCTCCACCAGCTACTTCAGCAGCTCTCTCGTTTTTTTTTATCTTGAAATTAGTGCAGAACACAGCTGGACTTCCGCTTCTGCCGAAGTAACTGCATAGAGGAAAGAGCTTATTCCAATCTCATTACAAATAACGGATGCAAGGTTGTGCTAGCACAGCACGAGTCTCTCCAGAATCCTTTGTTGGGGTCGCTTAAGTCATATCCTATTTACTACCACCCGAACTCACGGTCGTGGTTGGTTGCAACCAATTAGAAGTTTCCATCTGATCATCTCGCGTACATTGACCAATTGGACCATGGCGGGCATGTGAGCCTTACCGCCATCGAGGCACACGGAAGGCTGACATGGAGCTACAGTGTATCGAGGGCGTTCTTAAAATGATAGTGTTCGAGCGTGAAGAAAGGAGTTTTTCAAACTGCTCGCGACTTGGTACGCAATCCAGAAAGTGTTAAATCACGCTAGTACTAAATAGTACTATCTTCGCTCAGCCTCAACATCAGCCTTACGATATTTGGAATATGACAAGCATAGCCCGATAACTCTCGCTCTTAGCTTCAAATGTATTCACGACGCGATTGCGCTATTGTTCATTGTCGCCCAGTAGATACCCGTTCCTAAGGTTACGCGAAATGACTTTCAGCCCTTGCTACCCAGCCACCCCGAGATTGCGACGCGCATGCATCTATCTCCGGCAGGCCTGATAGTGATACAGGTAGCAAGTGATACAGATACGGAGCATGTCTCTTTTTTGGAGGCGCAGACCATTAAGTGATGTGGCTACTGTAGACCACTTCCAAATTCATAAACTCAGACAGATTCACCGGATGGAAACAATGCACTGAGTATTCCTGAGAGTTTTCGGCGTTTTGCGAATAATATGATTGTAGGTATAGCATCTACTCTACTTTCCTTATGCGTATCGATCTCGAATTGGTTCGAAGGACATTAACAAATTATTATGCAGTAGTCGCCATTTCATCGTTTTATCCGTTAAATTATCGAAAAGGCACTCTTCAGTCCGTTCCCAGCCAAAATCCTGACATTGACCATTCGTGATGAATATGGCAATACGATGCCTCAGCTTCTCATACAGAATTTTGCACGGCAATTACTACGCATAAAAAATCTAGGCAGCCACAATCCCACGAAACTAAAAGTGTTATGATGTGACCACCATCCCAATCCACTGGTCGTCAGGTAGACTGTACAAAATCTCAGCCATTCAACGCACGTCGCAGAGATCAAGGGGCTCGATACTTACTTCGCTCAACAACCCCCCAGTTTAAAGTACGAAGTCGGTGAAGCGATACCAGAGGAGCGCTAGTACACAACGTCTCAAAAGGATTTTTGACTCGCACACCCGCGACGCTTTTCGTCACACCAACTCAAGGAACGGCTCGAGAGTAAACGACACCTCTGATACAACCTGGCTACTAGCATCATTACGCATTGCAAATTCAATAAGACTATCACGTTTGGTGATCATTGCTAGCATAACCAACGAGACCCCGGTAACGGACACCAATTTCCGAAGAGATCTTCGGTGGCAACATTTCCGCCCAGATTGCGAAGCAAGACGTTCGTCTAGATCGGTAGTCGATTGGGGAGGAAGTGGCCATCGTAAACCTTCCTACTCTTGCTCGAGACTCTGTGCATATAGAAGACGGTTAAATTGTCAAAAGAATAGCGCCGTGACTCCCATGCAAGTGTAAGTAACAATTTCTATTGAATCACTAAAGCGTCTCTCGTCCTACAAATAATGTTCAAAAATTGCTTCGATATTGTTTGCAATGGTTACTGAACAGCTCTAGTCGCGTTTGTCAAATCCTTCGCGACATACATATCAGCGAATAGCTCCGTAACGTATACGAAAAGTTCGATCGGTTTGCGGAGTGCTTTAAAGCTCGTTCCAGTGCAATCAGGTTTCTTGTGCGCCTCTAATTCTTCGAACAAATTAGTCATCGCGAGGCGAGATGCTTGTCTTTCGTACTCCGATAAATGCAACAGACTGGCCCTCACAGTTTCCACCTCTTTGTCGCTCACTTTGAGACCCTCCAAAGACTCGTCACAGGAACCAGCGCAGAATTCGGGGAAATTGAGACTGTTTAGATTACCCTCTTTCTGATCTCGGACGACTGACGACCAGTCGTTGAAGAGGCGACTCATGACGGCCATACGCGCAGAGAGATCGCTTGCTTTGTACTTCAACAATGGACTTTGGAAACAATCTCGTCTCGGCTCAGAGCATGATGACGAAGGAAGCAAGCAGCTATAAAAAGCGAAGGATAGCAGGGCCGAGACATGCTGCGATCTAGTGGATCTTGACCACGTCTAGAAAGACAAACGCGGTGAAGGCAAGGAAGCGATGGTATAGCCAACTCGAAGCTTTCGGTTGTCTTCCATCTGGATTATATGAGCAATCAAGAAATCGTGCAATTCTCGACTAACATTGTCACGATCGAACCGGGAAGCTGTCCGGACCTTTGGATGTTGTAGTACTTGTTCAATGTAGCGACGCAGAACATTTTGGACTGACCTGACGGCCTCCGAGGGTGGTTTCTTAGTGCCATTTTCCATCTCATCGCTATCGGTATCCGGCGAAAGCGGTCGCTTCCGAGGAACGAGCTCTTGTGGGGTGCTAGTGGAGAACATCGCATCGATCCAAGATTTGATTGCCATTCGGTCAACGATATCCAGAAGGTCGACCTTAGTCTCCATGTACTCATCGACTAGGAAATCCAACATGGAAAACCACATCATTTCCCAGAGCAGATTTGCAGAGAGATCAAGTTGGCGGACATTGTTGACTATCGTCCACGCCGCTGGGATGTAGACCAGATATTCATCCTTGACGCCCTCGCGAAGTGGAAAGATGTCGCCTCTGGACGCACGTAACTTTGCAGTGAACGCGCTCGCTTCGTAGATACTAGCTTCATATTTCCACAATTCGTCCTTTCGCCCTTGAGCCCTGTGAAAGAAGCGGGAGAGTTCAGTGAACTTGGGCGAAAATTGGAAGAGTTCTTCCATTGATGCAGACCATTTCTGCTGATCTGGCGATGATAATACTGCCGCAAGCCCATATGATTCGGAAAGTACCTCTGCTCCGTAGGTCACTTTCTCGATCCACAGATATTGACTTCTTTTCCACTCAGATTGCGTCTCCAGTAGATAGCTCCGGCCACGCTGGATTTTGATTTCGAGCTGCTCAATGACTGGTTTTGGAAAGGGAAGAGACCGGAGAGCGGTACAAGTGAGCACATCGTAAGCCTTATGAGTATCCCGAGGGATGGCGATTGGCTTTGACCCTCATGGGACTAGCGTTTGGCACATTTTTGATGGCATTAGACACGACCATCATCACTGTAGCCATTCCCGCAATTTCGACAGAGTTCAAGGCCCTCGATAAAGTGGGTTGGATTGGGTCCGCCTACTTGATCACTCTAACCGCATTTCAACCGATTGCGGGCAGCTGTTACAAGAGCTTCGACCCCAAACACTCGTTCTTGGTTTTTATGGTTATATTCGACTCCTGGGCCGAGGCTGTAAAGGGCTTCCTCTTGAGTGGAGGTTAAATACTCCACCCTGATGTTTCATCACCGAAGTCATTGGGTGCTCACAGATTTGCAACAAGTTGGATTCATTTCTCTACATGTACGATGGACTGGCACTTTCCCACGACGTTAATTTGATGCTCCAGCCGTCCACCCAAGTCTATTATCCTTTATCTCACGAAAACTCTTCCGATGCGGCGGCCCGACGTATTGCTTGCTCTCCTCCTTAGGCGTTGAGCTGGGCGAAACTGAAGGCGCGCATCAACTCTCCCTTATACTCCTCAAACTGCGGTCCGTAGCAGTTCCTGAGGAAAGCCTCCTCCATACTGTTGAGCGCCTCCTTATTCTTAAGCTTCTTATAAAGGCTTGCCAGCCGCCTAAGCTACTACTGGGCGAATTAAGCGTTAGCGGAGCCGGATAGAACGCTCGCAAGGAATGAGATGCAGCCTAGCTCGTACAAAGCTACTATCTCGCGGTGTGTAGGCTTCCAGCTACTAGCCAGGAAACCGTCTAATTTTCGGAGGCGACGGCGGGCGTGTGTATTCCAGCGACGGGTTCTCTAGGTAACGTATTGCGAGAGATTCGAAACACTACTAGTATACAGCTAGTTTAGTGATAGACCGATCGCGCAGCGATTAACCGGGGACCCACTACTAATTCCCGTCGGGTCGACGACGGCAGCCATGTCGAACGGCGACGATTCGTGCGGGCGAAGAGAATATAGGTCGTAGTAAGACGAGCGGCGAAGGTTATGAGGTTAAGGGTCGAGCGACAGTGCGGCGTTCGGAGACGACGAACTTGAACGAGCGGATTTTAATATCGATGGGGAGAGAAGAAATAAGATTGTGACCAGCCTAGCCGCTTTTATGTGGCCTTTAACTCTCTGGTAGCGATTACGTTTCTGCTGCCTATTCATCAAGTGTGGTTGAGGCCAACGTACTAGCGTTCAAACCCCACCCCATTCAACCACCACTCCGGCACCGCCAACTCAGGCGGACGCTTTACTGCTAGCTTGAGAGAACAGTTACCGCGTTTATACACAGTGTTTGAGTACAGAGTTGATACCCAAGCTTTTCAGCTGCGAGAGGAAGAACCCCCGGATGGTTATATTCGAAGGTGAGCTGGAAAACACGCGCCATGCAGTTGTGATATTAACTTCTACCCTCAGTTGGCTCAGTGCTATGCGAAGCTGCACCGACATCTGAGGTGTTCATTTTCGGAAGAGCCATTGCAGGAATAGGCGCTGCCGGCCTTCTTCAAGGTGCGCTGGGCATCATCACTTTCATATCACCACTGGAGAAGCGGCCTATCGCTATGGCCAGCGTCATCTCAGTCTTCGGCATATCTTGTAGCATGGGGCCAGTTCTCGGCGGTGTATTTGTCGACCGCGTTTCGTGGAGATGGTGCTTCTGGATCAATCTTCCGATTGGCCTCCTCTCCTTCCTTCTGATAGGATTTCCGATGCACCTCAAGCAGATCTCGGCAATCCCGGAGCGAAAACAGTCTCTAATGGCAAAGCTGAAGAAGGTGGACGTGATAGGCATTACTCTTATCATCGGTTTCGTGGCATGCCTTTGTATTGCACTGCAAGAGGGCGGCAACACAGCTCCTTGGGATTCAGCTAGAGTGATCGGGTTGCTGGTTGCCTCTGCAGTCCTCAAGGCTCTATTCTGGCTGTCACAGTGGTACCTTGGAGAGAAGGCCCTGATCCCCGTCCGATTCCTGACGAACCGAACTGTCGCATTAGGCTCACTCTTTCTCTTTTTCGACAATATGTCCAATCATCTTGTAAGTGCATTGTCAATCTATGGTTGAAGTGATCTCTAACAATCTGAACAGAAGCTCTATTATCTTCCCTTTTACTTCCAAGCCGTAATTGGAACTACAGCCATTCGCAGCGGTATCAACTACATCGCCCTCGCTGTACCTCAATTCTTTGCCTTGTTGTTGTCCGGAGCCTTAGTTACGAAATACGGGCATTATATACCTGTCATCATTATTGGGCAAGTGATCTGCGCTGTGGGAACTGGTGTCTTGACTAGAGTGGATATGAACACGTCAACAGTTGAATGGGCGGCTGCTATGGTGCTTACTGGAATTGGTCTTGGAATGGGTATCAATGCGCCTCACATTGCCATCCAAGCGGTAATGGAAACGTAAGTGCACTTCTTGATGAAGCTACGAGTGTCTAAAAGTATATACTTATGCATTCTAGTGACACAGATGTTTTTCTAGCGAATGGTGTCGCTACTTTCTTTTCGCAGCTGGGTGGAACCATCGCTATCCTTATCGGAAACGCCTTCATTCTCAACGCGTTGAGCAAATATATCTGTTGTATTCATAATTTGGTGATATCCTTGGCACTTTTCGCGTAATTACTGACGCGCGAGGCCCGCGAAAGGCTTCTATCCCATTTGAATTGGGCCACCACAACCACGCTGGGTGAGGCTATAAAAACACGTATAATAGGCTTATACTACCAAATCAGGAGGTTTTATCGTCGAATATTGTCTGATATAGCCGCCCACGCGTAGCATTTTCGAGTTTCTCTAACGCGCGAGGCCCCGCAGAGGCCTCGCGAAAGGCTTCCATCCCATTTGAATTAGGCCACCACAACCACGCTGGGTGAGGCTATAAAAACACGTGTAATAGGCTTATACTACCAAATCAGGAGGTTTTATTGTCGAATATTATCTAATATAGCCGCCTACGTATAGCACTTTCGTATTTCCCTAACGCGCGAGGCCCCGCATAAAGGCTTTCATCCTATGTGAGTTGGACCACTATAACTATAATAGGTAATGCTATAAGAACGCATGTAATAGGCTTATACTAACGTTTTATAGTATTTAGTCGTCGAACATTATCTAATATAGGGCGTAGGAGGGGTCTAATATAGGGCGTAGGAGGGGTCTAAACACGCTCCTTAAGTTTGACGAAGGCGTAGGCAGCCAAATAAGACAATGTTCGACGATAAAACCTCTTAATTTATCAGTATAAGCCTATTACACGTGTTCTTATAGCCTCACCTAGTGTGGTTGTGGTGGCCCAATTCACATAGGATGGAAGCCTGGCCTCTGCGGGGCCTCGCGCGTCAGAAACTCGAAAGTGCTACGCGTGGGCGGCCATATCAGATAATATTCGACGATAAAACCTCCTAATTTGGTAGTATAAGCCTATTGTACGTGTTTTTATAGCCTCACCTAGCGTGGTTATGTTGGCCCAATTCAAATAGGATGGAAGCCTTTCGCGGGCCTCGCGCGTCAGTAATTACGCGAAAAGTGCCAAGGATATCACCAAATTATGAATACAACAGATATTCTCATTTTTGCCCTGGCTGTGGTTTGCGCTTCAATTCCAGCTGCGGCTGGGATGCAGTGGCTGATTATCAGGGAAGTGGCAGACGAACGTGCGCGAAGATCGAGCGAAAAGACTAAGTCTGGGCGTCACGCCAAGACTACAACATTGGAAATGACTTGAATTACGTATGGCGATATGATTATACCGAAGAGTGCGAGCTGCTAAATTGGGTGATTCCCCAAAGTGCGGCTTTATGGAGCCAATGCAAAACAACGTTTACGTACTTTCATTGTGCATAGTTTTTCGTAGCTTAAGATTGCAAGGAACTTGACACTTCAATCCACCATGTTGCCAAAACCTGTTGATGGTAACCAAGATTGAAGGCTACTAAGCATTAAGTGCTTACGGGTGTGAAGTTCAAAGCGAAAGACTGCTCCCGACGGGTAGTATTACACTACGTTCTGGATCGTTGGTATTGCTCTCAAACACAACGCTCAAAAGAGCACCACAAAAGGTGACCTCAGTGGCAGCAAGACTACAGAGCGCACGCCTAATGTTTGTGACAACAATACGTCCTAGAGCGCTTCTTAAGACAAAAACTCTTCTTTCGAGTGAATCGCGAAATTGTTGTCATTCCGCATCCGTCTACAGGCAACCCCACAATGTCTCCCCTAACAGTATATCCATGAAAAGATTCTTCGTAGATACTCATAAAGTCTCCCTTAGCTCCAGTGTCAGCCATAGTGGATCCTTCTCTACAATCATCATCTTGCGCAGCGCCTTCCAAGTGAACGGCTTGCTCTTATCCATGGACAATTTGTAGCGCCAAATGACCTTCGAGATCAGAACTCTCATCTCGCCCATGCAAGTGGCTTGCCTATGCATCCGGTTGGCCCAACGTTGAAAGGCTGACTGGCGTCTAGATGGTCCGATGCATACTTTTTCGGGCGTTGGTCAAGCGGGAGCCATCGGTCTGGGACGTACTCATGCGCGTGCTTGAAGTACTTTTCGGAGTGAAGTATCACATGTGGTCGGATAGAGATTTGAGTCTATGTGATATGTTAGTGCATGCTCCTGAAAGTCATATACTCAGATTCTACTCACGCCACCGGGAACGTATTTTCCAGCATATATGTCTCCACCCTCAGGTACTATACGAGGAAGACCACCGGGTATCGCATAGCATAGTCTTAAGGACTCGCTGATTATCGCGTCAAGGTATGCTATGTCTTTCGTCGACTGGACCTCGATATCGCGTGCTGATCTGAACCTTTCTCTCAAAATCTTCCAGAGGCGGTCTTGGAATTGAGGATGTGTCGCCAGTTCGTACCATACGCCCACAAGCGTAGTGACAGTGGTCTCGGATCCCGCCACCAGAATGAGTGAGAATGTAGACTGGATTTCTCCTAGTGACATCTTTTCGGGTGAAGTCTCCATATCTTTCAGGAAAGGAGTGAGCAAATCCGGACGATTCGTCTTCAACTCCAAACGCGTAAGGATTTTTCTATTGACAAAGTCGGTATGCGCCTTTTGCTAATCGAGGATTCTCTTTGGTATTAAACGCTCCAGGAGAAATTCGGTGATGGGCAAGAAACGCGCCGCAGCCGCGATAACCATGCCTTTGAAGAACATGAAGAGGGTTAGAACCCAGGGATGGTACGAGCTCTCGTCAAGACAATGAAACGACTCGCCCATTCCAAGATCGCCGATGATGTCCATGGTGTAGAAGTTTGTCCAGTCCAGCATATTCAGTATGGTGCTCTTACCGACTTTGTGGTCTTGCTCGTATATGTCCTGGATGCGATCCATGAACTTGTTTGAGTAATAATCCAGCACGGGTGCCTGGGCGCTAAATGACTTCTCGGTGAATGAAGGAGCAAGGAGGCGACGCATACCTGCGCGGACATTGATGTCGGTCGTGGTTACGATGTTTTGAGGCATATCGTTTGGTGCTACACGCGACAACGATTAGTCGATCGAAGACGCATACACTAGCGGAGTACATGATCTTACCAATATACCAGACTGGATCCTTTTTCGATTCCTTGTGTCCTGAACGGTGCATGTATATATCCTTCCATGCTTGCTTGGTCGAAAATGAGAGTTCGTTGGGAGCCAGTCTGATGACTTCTCCATATCTCTCATGTAACCTCGATATGTCTTCGTTCAAGGTACCAAAGAGCAACGATGCGACATATGGATTTCGGCTTGCAGCCCATAACGGCGGTCCGGGGTAGTTCGAAAGTGGATGAAACCATAGTCTCTTGATCAAAACGCCAAAGGTGCACTGTAGAGAGTTTGTGAGCTGACAAGGTGCATCAACAATGACACCCCCCATAAGATCTCATCACTTACGAGTGATATCACGGCTGAGATCCAGCCAAAATAGTAGAACACGTTGTGGAAAAGTTCGAAAGAAAACGTGGCATGGCTAGTTGCTGCGTGCCTAAGAGCATATCTAATACGCGCACGCAGGCGGGCTGCGTCGAGCACTATAAGCCTACCTACCAGGGCTCGTCGGTAGAGACGTTTTGTATCAAGGTCGTCGTCAACTTCGTAGAGTCGAAAGGAATCAAATCACCGTCTTTACAAAGTGAAATAACAGCACGTGACGGAGCAGGTAAACGACCTCGTGCTAAAGAGGGAAGAACGCCTTCTATTATCCTACTTATTCTATTTATCGTATCTATCCTATCTATTAAGAGAAGTTCAATATTGGAAATCCTTAGTAACTGCCTCTGTAGAGATTCTTACAGTGTTAGAGTAATTTTTAGTAATAAAAAGAGCTCTGATAAGGATTCAGTACCTATAGATCTCTTAAGCATCATAAATTATTAATTTTCTTACCTTTTTCTTACTTCTGAAGATCACTTTTATTACTTGACATGGTAGTAAATTGTACAGCGCATTCAATGTGATTAGCTGTTATACCTTCGGCTTCGGCATGCCTTGGCACAGAGCTGAAGTGTAATGGGCTAGACCCAAGAGCCTTGGTTGGTAAACCTCGGAGTTCCCCCCAGGCATTCCGGACATATATATTCCTCCAGAACCAGAACTCCATAGCTCCTTATCAAATTCATACGTAATCTACTTGGTAATTTCCCTCAGCAGCCCGCCTCTTACAGGAAGGAGCCCACTTCAAAGTATATTCTTCTTCTGCTTCTCTCTTACCAATAAACATGTATCAAAGCTTATCAAAGTTCCACTTGAAAGCGAGTCCAATGCAATAGTAGTAGACGTATGAATGTTTTGCCTATGTTTTAGATCGTTTTATCTAATTTTATATTTGATCTTCAGAAGAAGATGAATTAAATAAGAAAACAACGCGACTTAGATACTTCAATACTCTAGCTTCAAATTAAGCTAAATTAAGAATTTTCTTTTTCAAACAACTATCTGTCTAACGCACCCTTCCAAGAGGCCCCAATACCTGGCATGTTGAAAGGCTCAAGGGTTCTGGATTTTTGATGTGGGCACCTTGCATTGCAACCTTAGAAGCAATCAGGATGGCTTTAAACATATTTATGGTCGACTGCCTCATTCCTTCGTCAATGTCACCACCCCACTCAATCGGCAAGTACTCGCTCACGTTGCGGACTTTATTAACGGGGAGATATCCATTTCGCAGACGTGATCTCGGAGAGCCGTTTCACGGCTTCGGTTCCTGCAGGTCCTGACTTCAATATTGTTGTGATTTAATAGGACCTGTCAATGCTGAATGTCTATAATCGGCTCACATAGTATCTGGAGTGAACCGATCAGCTATGATAAACCGGTGCGCCCTTGATCCAGCCTTTCGGCTTGCAAAGATGCCACTATTGCCACTTATTAGCGTACAACTTGGAAAGCAAGAGGTCGTAAACTTACCGTGTCAGTCTCACTGAGGTCACCTCCGTTTGATTGCTGGTCAATACTCGCATACACGGTCCATCCCTCTTCCTCGAGCACCTCCATAAGAATAAGCACCATCTCTCTCACTTTTATCGTATCTTCTCCACTAGCATACCACGGGTACCCACGACACTTGATCTCATGCACCTCCGGCCCGGACGTCGACGTCCCCTGTACGGTGCGTGGCCTAAATCTAGCGGCCACGGTGTCTCTGATCTCAGACGGGACTGGAAATCGACTGAGTACACTTCATGGTAATAGAAGAACTTGAGAACTTACAGTCGATGAAGCGAATAATGTCGTGGCCCGAAAACTCGATTGATGCCCACTCGCACTCCGCTGGTAGCGGATTCTGGTACCGAAAGAGCAACACATCTTTATCCGTGTCCTTTTTACTGATATCTGTACCGAGCGTCATGACCCACCCAAACGAATACAACGTCCCCAACAACGCGCACACGAGTCGTCGGGATTCGATAGCTTGGTGAGGCGATGTATCGCACCACGGGAACCCATGAAGTTTGACCTCGTGAGATCCACCATAAGGCCGTGTTTGTTGGATTCCTTTTCTCCAGGCGCGAGTAATAGTCTGCTGGCACGCTTGGACTACCTCTGGTGGGAAGTGGAGAAAGCGGAGGCGGTCATGCATGTGCATCGATAAGGAAGCGAAGCGCGTTCGAAATGCCGGTGTTGGGAGTGAAGGCATGGCTGCCGATTCACTGTACGTTGGCGGGGGAGGCTGGGATGCCTTCTCGACGAAGGACATCATCTTCTTCCCTTTTGAGAACATGGTGGTGGTCGTGAACGGGAGTTTGATGTTAGTTTCGGAGGTCAATCTACTGTTCGAAGGGAAATTGTTCTGGAGGGTGCTCTTGAGGGCAGATGCCTAACTTTTAAATTTGCCACAAGGCGCACTCTTGAAGGCTAATTGTGTCGCATGCGCCTTGTTCTTGGCCATGAACGCAGGTCCAACCGCAGCCGGATGCAAACATAAATTGGCGCGTGCACAGACCCTGTACACAGCCTCATGGCTCCTCTGACCTCTTGATCCCATTCTCCAAAAGCGGGTGTTCTTCTCACAGAGGAAACCGAAATTACCTATCTACGGTACTGAAGAGTTGGCCCATCACCCTTTACGATCAAAGAGATCGAAATAGCGATATCGCTCACAGCGCCACGCTTCGGGTCGTTCTTCTATAGTCCCAGCTTACACGACTCACGTGATTGATCGCCACACAAGACCTATTCTCTCAGCCCCACGCGAGTCTAAACCAGCTTTATCGTACAAGTATTGCCACGTACGAGACCCTCTTCCACGAAAGCGCTTATTCCTTCCCCGAACCTCCGCCTGAACACTTCAGGCCACCCATGGGCGTTCTCACCATACTAACCGATTAAGAAGCCCTCCGATCCCTGCTTGACAAACGTAAGCGTTGATATTCCAGTACCTTGGTCAGGCTCCCGTTTAACTTCTCTTTGGGCAAAAGGGACCAGTACCGGTCTTCTTTGTCAAGCTTGAATAGGGGGGGGGCAGGTACAAGCGATCGCCCTGGGTATTCGGCGGGCCGTCGAGAGACACTCTCATAGAATCGGCTCTGTATAACGGCGTTTTCTATGGCAAAGCGTCAAGCCCTAAGAGCCGACCTCTCAACAAGAGATGGCTTTTGAGTACCTTTCAGAAAGGAATCGATTCTACTGCTGTGGTTTGCGCGTGCAGTACGGTGACCAAAGGAGTGCACATTTGTGCAAACGACTTAAAACTTGATGCACCCCTCGATGGAGGCCCAGGACCAAGATGGTGTTGTGGATACATGGTCAAACTGCGGCTCTCGATTTAGCAAACCGATAGTGTACACACCTCTATAGTGTCGGCTATGACAGCATCCGATGATGCCATCTCCTAGAGCAGGTCTTGTACCAGATGTTCCCTCCACAGTCCGGCTAGATAATCACTCTTCATGACACCCGCAAAGAGTCTAGCAAGACCACCTATTGCAACAAGCTTATCGCTCGGCATGCTCAGCAAGCAATCCGAGTACTTCACGACCAGCTGTTTCCATTGCTCATGCGAAACTTGGGTTTTCAGACGACCTGTCCAAGCCTTTGGGGTGGAAGCAAAAGGGACAAGTGACAGCTTATCACACGCTTGTTTGGGGGTCATTTCGCGGCATTCTCATACAACGGGATCTCCGAAATGAGTCGTCCGTGGTGCGAGAAGAAGCTCTTGCAAACCCATGCGCGCCGCCCAAGAGGTCCGTCTGGGTCTTCAGACAGAAGTAGATGCAGACCGCGGTCATTCTGTCCGAGGTCCAGCCAGCTACGGCACGTGTGGCAATAAGGATTTTCCCGATGGCCACTAACAAACTGTCTGTGGACGAAGGACCCGTCATTGGGTCCACTAGCTTCAGACGCTTCCAATTGGCTGCTGTTTCTGTCTGAAATTTCTGTGGACACATTTGGCAGGAAATGTTTAGAGTCCGATGTCTCAATGCCTGCAGATGTTGATAAGCGACACTTAGTATGTAAAACTTCTTAGCGTGCGTCTTACAGCAGATATTAGAGCTCTAATGTCTAACGGCTGACATATGCTCGTTTGCTGCACTCTGTGTATAGAACTTCTTGGTGCACGTCTTACAGGGGATATTAGCGTTCCCATGTCCAGTGGCTGTCATGTGCTCATGTGCTGCACTCGGTGTAGAGAACTTTTTGGTGCACGTCTTACAGGGGACATTAGCGTTCCCATGTCTAGTGACTGCCATGTGCTCGCTTGCTGCACTCTGTGTATAGAACTTCTTGGTGCACGTCTTACAGGGAACATTAGGGCTCCCATGTCTAGTGACTGCCATGTGCTCGCTTGCTGCACTCTGTGTATAGAACTTCTTGGTGCACGTCTTACAGGGGACATTGGGGTTCATATGTCCAGTGGCTGTCATGTGCTCGTTTGCTGCACCCTGTGTAGAGAACTTCTTGGTGCACGTCTTACAGGGGATATCAGCGTTCCCATGTCCAGTGGCTGTCATGTGCTCGTTTGCTGCACCCTGTGTAGAGAACTTCTTGGTGCACGTCTTACAGGGGATATCAGCGTTCCCATGTTCAGTGGCTGTCATGTGCTGATTTGCTGCTTGACCTGATCTGAATTTCTCGTCGGAGGTTCGACACTTAAACTGTGGCCAGTGGTTATCAACCTCCATGTGTTGATTAAGTGCTTCCTCTGATCGGAAACATCTGTCACAGGTTTGGCATTCGAATTGTGGCCCTTGTTTTTTGGACTGATCCAGGCTATTACTCCGTACGTCGAGAGGCGGAGCAGTAGCACGGTCTTCTGAAAGTCCCTTCATCTCTTTCTGAAGTCCTGTTGCAGCATCAGCGCCGATACATCACCAGGCAGAAGACAACTGCTACACTAACCGACTGTCTCTCGGATCGCTTCTTCGACGGTGTGAGTCTTGGCCATCTCTGCTGCTGGTATGACTGACAGCACCTCTTTCGCGTACGCTGCTGCCGTCCCCGCCGCGTATGCCTGCCACTGCTTGTTCTTGTGCGAGTCGGCGTAGTCGCAGATGCCGCGGATGACCAGACACGGGAAGTTGTTCATCAAGCCTGCCGCCTCCATCTCGAAGCAGAGCACGTCGCCGAGCTCTGCGCTGACTCGGTCTCTTTCCACCGCACTCCTCATCACCCGGTTGCCTGATGCGATGGTCCCGTAATACACTACTGGTTCCTCCTCGCTCTCGCGCGGCTGCCGTGCTTTTTGCCAGTCAACGTTACACTGGTCGCATGTCTGCCCTTCGCCGTGATCGTACTCTGCTTCGAAGAGTACGTCAGGACCCGCCCTGACGCGCTGAAATTTGGCGATACGCTCTAGCTTAGAGGCGTACGTGGAGAGCTGGCTCTTGCCGCGCAGCTCGTTCGCGTGCACTTTAGCTACCGCACTAAGCAGAACGTGTGGCGGAGAGTTCAGCGACCCTGTCCGCTCAAAACCGCTCAGTGTGGTCTTACCAGAGTCGTACTGCACCACTCCGCTATGCACCTCATGCGGCTGGCTGACCACTACGTCCCCAAGCCGGATATCTACTTTAGTGCTGGGGACACCTCCACCAATGCCTACCATCAGCCCAAAGCGGATGGCCTTGAACGTCCTCCGCATCTGTGTTGCTACCGCCGCCGCTGGGGAATTGCCAATGCGACCAGCGGGCAGACACACGATCACAACGTTGTGTCCGCCTATCGACCCTAGGGCATAGAGATTCTCGTCGTCGTCGGCCAGGTCGCAACCGAGGTCCTGGTGCTCTTCGTCGAGCATCTCCTGCGCAGCCGCCAGCTCGACGGGCAGCGCGCACACCCATCCCACCGTGTACTCGTCGCGGCGCAGCTGGCGCACCATTTGCTGTTCTTAGGACGGAGCCAAGGGCTGCTATAGGGGTAGAGGGGCGGTCGCGGGCACCTGCGAAGAGAAAGCGAGTGTGTGTGAAGCGGATAGCCCGATTACCCCGCGCGAACAAGGCTGTATAGCTGCATATGTAGGCTGCATAACTGTGCTGTTTTCTGCACCGGTCAGGCTCAGCGGTGGCACAGCGCCTAGAATCGTCCAATAACCAGAGTTGTCAATAATCCGGTCAATCTGCCCTTCTCGAGCAGCGACTAACTCGATACGCCCAGGGTTAAGCCTATCTAAGCAACCTTTTAGCACAGGTAGACCAAGGGTCGATTCTCAATGGACTGCGAACCTTCAGTAGAAGGGAGAAGTGACACCTTATCATAGGCTTGTTTGAAGGTCATTCGCCGCTTCTCATACATATAGACCGCCGAAATGAATCGCTCGTGGGAGAGTACGATTGCGCAATGCACCCTTTACACGAAGTAACATGTTGTGTGTCATAAACGATTGGCGTTGTGAAGAGGATTGTAGAAGATCGTCCATGGACAATCCTCCCATTATGGCTAGGGCGATTCAGCCTGCGCTCTTACAGATCCTTTCTCGCATGTTCGTGCATTCTCGTACCCTACGCGTCCGCATTCTCAGCCTACGCCGGCTTCCACACGTTCCACGGCGTCGCAGCCCAAGTCAAAATACCATACGGCGAGCGCGGTACATTCCCCAACGCCTCCACTTTTCCATCAACGTACAAGAAAATGACGTATTCTGGAATTCTGTGCAAAGCCTGCTGCTTCATCGCCTGCAAGATAATGCTGCTTGTAATCCTGCCGGCTTTGATCGCTTCATGGTGCACGTACGTAGTGAATGCCGTCGTGCTCTCCCCCTTTCCGCGCGTTACGTTTTCCTGCACTTGGAGATTGTACCAGCCGCAGTACTCGTGGCCTTGTACGTGGAAGAAGTCCTGGCAGTCGATGCGCCAGTCGCCGTCTATTTTCCTGCCGTCGATTTTCTTGGGCTGTAGATTGGAGGCTTTTCGGCGATCTGGCAGCGCGAGGGTGTATTTGGAGGATAGGGAGGCGTCGTGTACGGCTGTGATCCAGGTGCATAAATTACTGTGTTGGCCGGCCGGGTATTCAGGGACCCGGTTAGTGGTTTCTCGTACGGCCATAATGATGGGGTCTTTGGAAGTGGAATCCAGGAATGAGATAGTGTTAGTGGAGTGCACTTGGATGCCGTGAAGAAGGTACGATGTCTTTGAACACGCTCTTCGCGAGGAGGTAGGAGAAATCTAGGCTGAAGTGTGCGGCGAAATCGATTTCTAGGAAGCTACTTAATGTAGAAGTAAAGAGATCTTTCGAGAGAAAGCATTGGGTATTTATAAAGAGGAGATACTCGAATATCTTGACAAGCCTCTATACGTGTCAAAACACACGCTGGCTCAGAAAGCCGCCACGAGGCTGAATCCCTCGACAAGCTCCTTAACGTGTCAAATTCATATTGGCTCAGAAGATAGCCACGAGGCTGAAAGGTCCCCCGCACCAGCAATAAAAAGCTTCAACGAACGCCACACGGCAATGCCACCTGCGCTTCTATAAACGGAAACCCGAGGACTCCGTTATTCCCCTGTTGGCTACAAGAAAAAAGAATGGGCAATGGGCTTAAAAATCAGAATCCACAAGGAAAGAAACAGAGGAGAATGCTGGAGGAAATGTACAGCGCAGAAAAAAAGAAGGACAGCGGCCAAAAAAAACAATTTCAGTCCGCACATTTTCTGATGCGCATACTCGAAGGCAATAACCAATATGAGGCTACGAACTTCGTCGCGAAGTACCAGCGAGTGCCCTTTCTCCAAGGCCCGCACCAAGCACCGAAATAAGTCTAGCTAGGCGTTGCGGTTAGTACCGCGACCTCGGGACATGGGGCGGGATAAATAGACGGCGGATCCGCGGGATGTGCGGAGAAGATACGGGCATGCGTGGCAGCGAAGACGGCCTTGATTGCGGATAACTTGATACAACGTACGTGTAGTATACAAGATAGCAATGAGAGAAAGTATGTAAAGCGCGGTAGAACAAAATCCCAGGTCAATCTTCATACATACCCCTCAACATGACAACGGGCTCCAGAAATACAAAAGCCAATTTTTCAATCCACGCTCATCACAACTCCTACCAAGCTTACACGCAAGATCTATGTCACCTATCCATGCAAGAGCTCCAAGGGATAAAGTTGTACTAGCGCTCCTCCCACGAAAGCTACATATCTCAGAACTGCAACACAGGGTATAGAAGTCTACAAACATCGACGTGCGTGCATCCAATACGTCCCAAGCCCGTGGACGATCAACCATGCTCACAGCGCACACAGCTAGCTGGGCATCCATCAATCTTCCCGGTTTTCCAATAATCCGCATAGCATCTGCATCAACTCTCGCCTATTCGCCCAAACTCATCGAGCATTGTCCAGATCCCGCCTTCGCACCGCCATTGACTCTGTCCTTGGCCAAGGCATACCGCGAAGACAGCACTCCAGCAGCCTTGTCTCAGTCTTGATTTCCTCCGAAAATATCCGTGTGAACATTATCCTCCTTGTACTCCACATTGACCTCATTCCCTTAAGCGGTGTCCTTCTTCTCACACTCGTCACCAATGCCAACCGTCTGTTCAGAGAGGACTTGCCGACCCACACCAGCTTTGCCAGAGCGCTTCTCAGAACTCTCAACCTCGCCGGCAGCAACCGGAGCATCCAGTTGCTCGACAGCCGACTTCCCATCAGACACGACCTCATCACTACCCGAACCCAAATCAACGACCTCCACCAGCTCCAAAGTAGCACCAGCCCCGCCCTTAACAACATCCTTCACAAGAGCGCTACCACCAGCCCATGGAGATGGAGAAGCCAAAGCAGCGTTCAGCCGCGCATTGCTCCTCCGAAGACGCACAAGGAGATCCTCCGACTTATCTCCAGCAAACGGGACAAAGCTCGACCTGGGCGGCTGGAAATGCATAGCAGGCATGCGGCGAAGTGGGTGCGAAGTCACCGGCGGCATGAGCATGCGAGAGGCTGAGAAGTACGGTCCGGCATGTTTGGGAGTCGAGACATTGTTCGGGGATGGAGGATCATGTGTCGGAGCACTGCTGGGGCGTAGTAGGGTAGCCCTGTGAGGAAACGGCATCGGTGCCTGAGTAATGGCTAGACTCTTTCTCTCCGCGGACTTGGTGCGCTTGCTTTGTGAAGCCTGGGGTTTGGACGCTTCTCCGACCTTGTCTTGTTCCGTGCCCGTGGCCTGATCCTCGTCCGTGTGCTTAACGTGCTTTTCTTTACTGTCCTTATCCTCGTCCGTGTGCTTAGCCCGCTTGTCTTTGCCGCCCTTGTCTTGACCCTGCTCTGCAACCGCCTCTTTTCTATCCGGCTCACTCGACTGCGGCATGTAAAGCGCAGCATTCGACGCAGCCTCACTGCGCGGAACAGCCTGCGCGTGATCCCAGAACTCATTCCAATACTGCTCATCGAGCAACGGATCGATACTTCCGCCGCGCTCGAGTTGTTTCCCCTGTGCCCGCCACCGTGCTTGGTCCGATTGTTTGAGGGCAGTGAAAGGCGCTTTCTCCTCCGCAGTCATGTTGTCCCAGATCTTGGACAGGTGTTTGCTTGAAACGTGGCCCTCTGCACCGAGTCGCTTGCGCTCGACTTTCGTCCAAATTAGGTACTCGTTGAGCGGCTTCTTGGGCTTCTTGGGGATGGCGACCTTCGGTATAGGCAGACTTTTACGCAATGCCTTCGTCTTTTTCTTCTTAGGACTCTGTCCGGGAGACCTGATGAGGCTGTGCTTCGTGACGATGGTTTTCCTGGTATGGTTTAGGCTAGGCATAGACGATGCCCTGGGCGGAGCTGCTAGCAACCGCGGTTTCTGCTGGTTGTTCTCTTCGCGTAAAGGAAGAATCGGAGGTGCCGGTGCCTTTGCTGGAAAGATTGGCTGAGCGGTGTGGTTGACAATCTCTATGTGTGGGCTCTACGATAACGTTAGCTCGTTAATAGCACACGCTTTCGGATGAGGACGTACCTTGGCCATCAGTGGTATCCCACTAGTAACAATAGGCGGGGGTCGCACCCGTCCCAGCTCGGCCTTGTTCGTGACCATCTTTTTGAACTGTTGCACAGCCTTTGCCCCCTCACCGACACTTGCTTCCCCTCGATGCGACATATCCAGCTCGAAGGATCCCCGAGCGCGCGGTGGGACTTTGCTAATTAGGGTTTTGTACACTTCATTGACCCGTAAGTCTAGCAGAGTGGAGCCAAACAGCAGTGTTTCCAAATCCTTGAGTGAGATAATGACGGAATGGTCATCGTATCTTTCGCGCTTCTCGAAAACAGTGGTGTGAGCTTGCTTCAGCATCGACGCGTGCCTGAATAGGCACCAGAGAAGTTAGCGAGCCTTGTTCAAAGGGATGATGGTATCTGTAGGGAAGGCTACACGCCGCGCGGTTGTGCACCAAACAGCGCAATGGAAGGCAGGGCTACGCACTCGGAAACAGTAGCTGGCCATCGTATATCGCCGAGATGGCTTGTAGGAACGGTCTGTCCAAGAAGCGGCTGGATATTGGACGCACGCCGTCCACTACCACTGCTCCTAGCTTGCAACCTCTGGGTCTGATCCAAAACACAACTGAGAGTACGGCGAATGGCATCCACAGTGGTCTCTTTTTCGTCCGCCAGCCTCCGATCATCTACGTTCCGGACGGCCGTGTCGATAACACTGTACACTTCTGCAGTCGTGGGTACGTCCCACTTCTCTCCGTCCTTGTCGTGGCGCTGGATGACCTTCTGTTTGACGCTGTCGAGGGCACTGCTCGCAAGAGCTTGGCTGACCTGAGCCCGGATGGCAATAGTCTCGGACGGTATCTGGTCGAAGAGCTCGAGGAGCGCGTTCTCTAGCGGGGTAAACGTCATGGCCGATGATATCTCGTCAGGTCAGTCGCCCTCGTCCGTACAGATGCTCTAGGTTTCTCTTCGGTTGTGTGTGACACTTTCGCAAAGAAAAAACCGATTCAATTGCCGTGGTGAAGTGTTATTCAGCCGTGCACGTGCGCGCTATGTAAGATCTCCCTCTTTGGCGTACACCCTTTCACCGAGGAGACAGTGGAGCGTACCTAACAATATGCAGCCTAAAACGTGCCGGCTTTTCCTCAAAGGCTCGTGTCGAAGCCAACAACACCCAATGGTACACTCGGTAAGACTAGCACGTCTGTGTCTCAAGCACGTCCGTTCTCTTCTCTTCGCGGCTTTCCTTCCGCTTTCGCTGGCAAATAGCTGAGAAGTGGTCGAAGTACCATAGCAAAAGCAATGATCACTATCCAGAAAAGCTGCCCACCGACGATGTGGTACTTCACACCAATGGCATAGAGAGTGGTTGCTGCGGCCGGGATAATTGCTCGAACACCACTCTGAATCGCAAGGATTAAAGCGTTTAGAGTCCCGAACGTCTCGTGCGATGGCGCGATATCGTTGACAGCGAGCTGTATGGCTACTGTGGGTTTGTCAGTATTCGAATGGGAATGTTAATGAGGACTAATGAGGCTTTGGTATCTTACTGAAAGCCATTGCAACACCGCAGCCAAACACAGCTTGCAACGGGAATATGATCCAGAAGACTATCCTGAGGTCATGACGGAGCAGTAGGTTGCACATAGGATTGATCGTGAAGCTGATAGGCCAAGCCCAAGCGCACAGCCTCAGAACGCCCCCGGTGCCTATACGCTTATGTAGTGGTGGGAATACCAGGAGAATCCAGAGAGCTTGAGATGCACCTCCAGCACCCATGGCATAAGCGATAAAGCTAGGTCGGAAGCCGAGACCACCGAGGCCAACAGGCTCATATAACCAAACAGGATAAGCGGCAGTAAAGGCAAACGCCAGTAGCGCTATGAAGTTGTAGATGATGAGTACCTTCCGGACGCCTTGGTGGTTCAAGAGCTCAAACATGGACATGGAGGGCCCGTCGGACTTCTTTTTGTCGACATGGATATGCAGAGTCTATCACAATTCGTTAGTACAGTGGCGCCGTAAGGGTAGATTCTACCCACCTCCTTGACAAAGCATGCAGTTAGCACTGCAGCCGAAAGACCGATAGAAGCGGCAGCAAATCCGGGCAGTGCATATGGGTAGTCGTGGAAGAAGCGGACGCGACCAAACGTGGATTTGAACTTGTCGGCGGGACTTTCAAGAACGCCACCAAGCAAAGGGCCGAAAAAGATTCCCGTGTTGCCGGCAAAAGCAAAGTAACTGAAGGCTCGAGCCTGCGTGTTTTTGGTGCTGTTCTCGGAGATCATGGCACGGACCGTGCTACATCAAGTCAGCTCTCGGGACAGGCACAGTAAAGGGGGGGACTCTAACACGACAGTACCGGCAAACACGCCAGCTACGCAACGGAACAGAACCATCTGCCATAATGACTGACTCAGACCAAACAAGGCGGTCGCAGTCGTAACACCGAACAGCGAGAAAACAAGGACCGGCTTTCTACCATATCGATCAGAAGCCTGTCATGGTCAGAACAGGAACTCCCACAAAAGGACGATTGACAAACCCTGCCCCAGAACAACATGACGCACATCTGCGTGAGCGAGAACAGACTTTCGATGAGACCAGAATAGAACCCAACATCTTCCTTGTCGACACCGCCGACCTTCTCAATCATGGCATTGATGTAGGGAAAGATGGAGAAGAAGGCGATTGGCTCGACGACACGGGTGTAGCAGAGCAAGAAGATTTGAAGACGCGGCAGCGGAGTGTCATCGTCGGCGAAAATCCCATTGTCTTCTTCTTCTTCTGCTGCTATTAATGATGTTTCCGGGACGGGTTCGGCTATGGGCGCCGGCGAAACGACTGCGAGTAGCGGCGCCCTTTCATCGTCTGCTTTGGCGGTTGGCATGTTGACGCTATTCCAACGCAAAGCGGGCGAGAAGACGATGGGGGATGCAGCGACGAGGAAGATGACTGGATATGCGCGGGGAAGGAAGCGAGGATGACCGGAAACGACTACAGCAGCTCGGTCTGTGCATTGGGGACGGTTTCACGATTTCTAAGCAAAGAGGAAGTGCGCAAAAGGGCTAACGAGAATCGAAAGCCAGACCGCTGTTGTAGCTCGGATGCAGCGAATGTGGTCTCTATGCACAAGACAACGTTGGAAAAAAGGGCGGTCGCCATCGGTCGCAGGTGTGACGAGATGCAGCGCTAGCGTGAAAAGCGCTTCCAGATTTAGCAGGTCGTGAAGAAGTTCTGACTCTTGACCGGCCTTAAAGCCGTGCAAGGTGCAAAGATTGAAATTCTGCAAAGATTGTTTTACTTGTAGAGTCTGATGAAGAATTGTGTAGTCTATGTGATGCATTCATATGTTACCAGCTAAAGCTGGCCGGGTATAAGTCAAGCCGTTTCCATGCGCCGTTCGAATGCTATAATTCTCGCAGAAACCAGCAACATCATTCTCGCTTCGCATTGTCCCTCAATGGCTGTATTATGCTGTCCACGGAATCCATATCTCCAGCGTCTAGCTTGTCCTTGGGCTGATATGCGGCTGGCACGTGCTCGACGACGGCATCGAGGCCGGCCTGGAAGTTGCGGGTAGCGGCGGACAGGGCGCGGATGGCCTTCTTGCGCGCCGTCATGTCGGGGTCTTCGACGGCGAGCTGGACGAGCGTGGGGATGCCTCCGACCACGAGCAACTAGACACTGTCAGCGTACTGGTACGACATGCCATGGGCATTGCGACTCACCCGTTCTTGTGCCTTGATGTTGTTCTCGACTGCGGTGCCCACGGACCATGCAGCCCAGGACCTCATTTCGGCATCCTCGTGCTTGAGCAGCTCCACCAGAGGCTCCCAGAGACTCAAGGGCGCGATGTTGTTCGCATTGTCGATGCCCTGGACCAGCGTCTCAAAGTGCTCCATGGCATAGCGCTTTTCCTCCAGGCTGTATTCGTCCGACGTGGCCCTCCCGATCATCTTCTTCATCGTCTCGGCGTCGGAGGGCGGTGCCGGGCCGCCCATCAATTGCTGCAGCACGGCGGGGTTGAATTGGGCTGTGGGCGGCGGTGCGCTCGGGTCGTTGAGCGTCGCGTCGGAGTTCTCGATGCTCCACTTGAGCATGTTGTTGATGTTTGGGTCGGCCATTGTGACGGGTAGTTGGCGGGTTGATTGCGGGGAGATGTGGTGCGAAGGAGTGAAGCAGCGCGTGCACCGAATTATTTAGGCACCTGGAAATATATTTTGGCGCGCGGGAACATGACGCAGGGCGGAAGCGACGACGGCCTTCGAGGCGCTTCTACGGCGACACGGCGACACGGCGACAGAAGCTCAACAATGCGGCCTGGAATCTGCGGGGCGGCCGTATTTGGGTTGACAGCAAATACGCCCGGCTGTCTCGCTGGGCTTGACATGTTGTACTGGCATAGGACCACGTCAACTTGGATGGAGCCCGGTCGAGGTGGCCCATGCCGTGGTTCTGGTGTGCATGGCCCGACCCCGCTGCCCCTCATTCCACGTGACGTGCGGGCTGGGATCTGGGCTTGCAAGCTGGCGGGGGCCTCGCTCCGAGAGTTGGCGGTGAGCATGGCTGGGGGGGAGAACGCATCGTGCGGCACCGGCACCGGGCAGCCCGCCGTCACCTGTTGTATAGTACATAGTACGGTATAGCTGCACCGCGTCGCTCGCCACGATGCCGTCCACGTAGTAGTGCGCGGCGGGGGGGATGTGCCAAGCGCTTTTCGGGGCTGCCTGGCTCGGGCATGTCTCTCCCAGTGCGGTCCATGACATGAGCAGGCGCACCAGATCGTGGTAGCTTCTTGTATCCTCCCTCCTCCCGAGACGGCACAGTGGGGAGCTTGCGTACACAACGCAGAAAATAGAAACGCTGCAGCCTAGCCGCGTGTATAAGACGCCGCCGCAGCTCTCCGCCGTAGCCTGCAACCCACGTGAAGAGACCGTCCTCAGCGCGAAGAAGAGAGAGAGAGAGAGAGCGAGAGAGACAGACAGAGACAGACAGAGACAGACAGAGACAGACAGACAAAGAGAGACAAGGCCACCAGACCATCGCGAGGCTGTCGGAATCCGACTGTGCTGGCTGCGCTGCGCTGCGACCCGCTCTGCAAAGCCACCCCTTGCCCTTCACCAACCTCGCGCCTGCTGCGGCCCCGCTGATTCGGGCAAGAGTCGCGCATCGACGCCCGCTTATTTAGCAGCACCCACCGACCTTCGCCTCTCGCACAGAACCTTAACCTCACCACCGCCCGCAACTGTAAGCTCCTCTCGACCTCCGCCCCTCGCCGCCGCGTCCTCTCCGTCTCCGTCCCGGTGCATCTCTCGTTTGCTCGAGCTAATCGCCAGTCCTGCAGCCACGTCCAATCGCCCATCCCGCCCACTCCGCCCAACCTCCTAATCTCGCAACCTAATCAGCCAACATGGAAGGTAAGCTGAAGCCCGCCGCCAGCACGCCCTCCATCGCCTGCGCCGCCGCCGCCGTGCCCTCCCCGTCTCATTGAGCTCTGCTAACGTCTGTTCTCCCCCGCGCAGAGGAAGTCGCAGCTCTCGTCATTGACAATGGGTAAGAGAAGCCCGATTTTCGACAACCCCCCTCCCCATCCCTGCCGCTGTGGGGTTATCAGCATTGGCAGCAGCCACCGCGCCCACACCCGCGAAGAGCCGCATCACCACACTCGCCCGCGGGCTCGCGAGCCTGATGCCATGGACTTGAGCTAACCTGTGCTAGTTCGGGTATGTGCAAGGCCGGTTTCGCCGGTGACGATGCGCCCCGAGCTGTTTTCCGTGAGTACCCCGCCTCAGCGCTCTCGGGCCTGCTGCCGTCAATTGCGATGGCAGCAGCCCGCAAGTCGTCGTGAACACCAACTGACAGATGGGCAGCGTCCATTGTCGGCCGACCCCGCCACCATGGGTACGATACCCCCCCACCCCTGCACTGTGACCAGCGGCTGATGGACAACACAGTATCATGATCGGTATGGGCCAGAAGGACTCCTATGTCGGTGACGAGGCACAGTCGAAGCGTGGTATCCTCACGCTGCGATACCCCATCGAGCACGGTGTGGTCACCAACTGGGACGACATGGAGAAGATTTGGCACCACACCTTCTACAACGAGCTGCGTGTGGCCCCCGAGGAGCACCCCGTCCTGCTCACCGAGGCCCCCATCAACCCCAAGTCCAACCGTGAGAAGATGACGCAGATTGTCTTCGAGACGTTCAACGCCCCCGCTTTCTACGTCTCCATCCAGGCCGTGCTCTCCCTGTACGCCTCTGGACGTACCACCGGTATCGTGCTCGACTCCGGTGACGGTGTCACTCACGTGGTCCCCATCTACGAGGGTTTCGCGCTTCCCCACGCCATCTCCCGTGTCGACATGGCCGGTCGCGATTTGACCGACTACCTGATGAAGATCCTGGCCGAGCGCGGTTACACCTTCTCCACCACCGCCGAGCGAGAAATCGTCCGCGACATCAAGGAGAAGCTCTGCTACGTCGCTCTCGACTTCGAGCAGGAGATCCAGACCGCCAGCCAGAGCTCCAGCCTCGAGAAGTCCTACGAGCTTCCCGACGGCCAGGTCATCACCATTGGCAACGAGCGTTTCCGTGCTCCCGAGGCTCTCTTCCAGCCCTCCGTCTTGGGTCTCGAGAGCGGTGGCATCCACGTCACCACGTTCAACTCCATCATGAAGTGCGATGTCGACGTCAGGAAAGACCTGTACGGCAACATTGTCATGGTATGTAGTGTCCTCCCGCTTCCGAGATGCCCGCTAACTCGTGCAGTCTGGTGGTACCACCATGTACCCCGGTATCTCCGACCGTATGCAGAAGGAGATCACCGCCCTCGCCCCGTCGTCCATGAAGGTCAAGATCATCGCTCCCCCGGAGCGCAAGTACTCCGTCTGGATCGGTGGTTCCATCCTGGCCTCGCTCTCCACCTTCCAGCAGATGTGGATCTCAAAGCAGGAGTACGACGAGAGCGGTCCCTCCATCGTCCACCGCAAGTGCTTCTAAGGTACGGCTATCCACGCGCTTGGACGACGCAGCAACTAAGTCTATCTCGCAGCGTGTTCCTGTGTACGGTCTCAGACATCATGGCAAGCCTAGTAGCGGAGGCATTATGTTGGCGCTCTGTTATCCTGGGGGTTTTCAAATGACGGTTGTTCACAAAACGGCAAAGCGTATCTGCAGTTGGGCGAACCGCGCATGGGCAGTCTTGGGCTCATCGTGTAGGCCGAGTCGAGGATCTTAAGATTGTAGCTTAGAAACCTGGACATTTCCTCATGCTCTAAACCGTTTGATCTTTCATCTTTATTGCACTTGGGAGCTCTTGCCGTGAAACCCGCCCATGCAAGCTCTACGTGAAGCATTGATCTAAGCTGGGAGTACAAGATGCCTCACTTGTGGGAACATCCAGGGTCGTTCCAAGAGTGAGCACTGGGATCCCTCTATTTGAGCTTTACGACTCCGCAATTCCAGGCAAGAAGTCCTGCGACCCTTCTGAACGAGCTTGGCCTTGGGTATGCTGTATTACTCAACGCCTTCAGATGAGAACGAGCACAGATTATATAATTCCGAGGACCAAGCCAATCAGCTCACTAAACTCTTCCCTGCCGCTCATGCTCTTGTCCAAGCCCGTACCGAACACCACTGTTCTTGACTCCCTCGAGTCCCGCATCTTGATCGCACTCGCAATCTGTGTGGCCAGCGTCTGACCCAAGACATCGACCCCCGATACGGTGCCGCCGAGGATCGTGGTAGCTGTGAGCTGGTGGTTGGGAAGAAGGTCCGAGGGCGGATCGTCTTCGTCGCGGTCGAGGTAGGGATTTGAAGTCATGGCGGCGTCGGTTGCGGCGATGTCGAGGGGGACATGTATCTTGAGCCATGTTAGTCTTGATTCAGAAGTATAGGCTGTTCTCTCCGTGTCGTACCCAATGCGCTAATCGGCCCATTTGTGTTACGGTTATGACGATCTTGTCTGCGAAGTATACCGATGTTGTGGTGGTTTCTAGGCCCTTGATGGTGGTGGAAGCGGTTTTTGTGGATGCTGGGAAGGGCGAGGGTGTCACCTCGTAGCTTTCTGTCGTAGCCATGGTTGAGAGGTCTGAGGGTTTGCGGGACTAGCAATTGCTCGACTCTAGGATGCTCCAGCGAAGTGGGACGGCAGCTCCACGCGGGCACTATTCTGCCGGATCACACCGCCGTCGGGCAAAACGTCACCGAGGCTCCGATCCCCGCCAAAATTTCGAAGGTCCGCAGAATTTCGCGACGCACGCTTCAAACCACGCCAAACCACGCCAAAATGCCGCCGAAATTTGTGCCCCGACAGCGGAAGCACAAGGTCATTGCGCGGCAGAAGTCACATGGCGGACACAGCGGTGCCGGGGACGGCGCTGCGGCGGATGCGAATGCGGCGGAGATCTTGCCGGCGGAGCAGCGAGAGCGGGAGGAGAGAAAGGCGGTGATGAAGGGGGAATTGGTCAAGGAGGGGCAGGCAAAGATGAGCGGCAAGAAGAAGAAGAGGTTGGATAAGTATATTGTGCGCATGGCCCCATCTTCGCGTCTAGACCTTTCTGTATGTTTGCGTGGAAGCTAATTGCGTGGACTATAGGATACCAAACTCAAGAAAGAAGAGAACCTTGCGCTCCTGAAGAAACTCGCCGCAACGAAAGTGGATACCAGTCTTTTCCAGAGCTCGAAGAAGTTGGGCCGGGGCGAGGATACGAGGCGGGAGAAGCTGAAGAGGGCAATGGCGGAGAAGAGGGCGGGTTTGAATGTGGAAAAGAATGATGGGCTGTTGCTTGAGCGGAGAGAGGTTAGGGAAATGGACGAAGGCGACAGCGACAGCTCCGAGGGCGAGACACAACCGCCGCAGCCAGCTCACGCGCGAACGAACGGATCAACGGCAACGAAGTCCACGTCGCGTAAACACAATCGATCAGCTTCCGAGTCGGACGAGGATATGTCTGTGGAGATGGACTCTGCGCAACTTGCGGCAAAGTCCTTGGGAGGCGCTGGACTCTTCGGTAGTGGGCTGAAAAGGCCACTCGAGGTTGACGAGGACGGCAAACCTGTACTACAGACAAGGAAGAGGCGGAAAGGACAGAACAAGCCAATCGCGGTGCAGGACGAGGTTGAATGGGAAGGCTTCGGTTCAAATGGCGAGGACGAGGATGGTGCGGACAGCAACGAGTCGGACGAAGATGCGGACTCCGAGTCGGAACTGGGGTCATCACAGGATGATTCTGGGGAGGATGCGGCATCCGACTCGGGAGAATCTGAAGAGGGCTCAGAGGAAGAGAGTGATAGCGACACCAGCATGGATGAAGACACAAAGATTGCGAGAAGAGAACGAGCGTCCGCGTTCAAGACCTGGGCGACCCAGCAAAGAAACGAGACGATAGGCTTCGTCCCAACAAACAACCTCTCCCTAGCATTTCCTCCCAAATCAGCCAACTTCGAACCCCGCGCGCCTGAAGACGATCCCCTACCTCCCGAGCTCGCGACGACAACCACAACCGACGCGACAAGAAAGGCATACAGTGTATCCGTTGAACGAACCGCCGAGATACAGGAGGCGAGGCTACAGCTTCCAGTTGTGGCCGAAGAGCAAAAGATCATGGAAGCCATACACAACAACGATGTCGTAGTGGTGTGGGGAGCTACGGGTAGCGGCAAGACTACACAGGTACCACAGTTTCTGTACGAGGCAGGATATGGCGCTCCAGGTGGTCCGACCCCCGGCATGATTGGAGTTACACAACCGAGACGTGTGGCTGCCGTCAGTATGTCGAAGCGTGTGGGCGACGAGCTGGGCAGCGACAAGAATAAGGTCGCCTATCAAATTCGATTTGATACCTCGACGAGCGCCAAGACAGCTGTCAAGTTCATGACCGATGGTGTCCTCTTGCGGGAAATTTCGCAGGACTTTGTTCTCGCCAAGTACTCCGCCATCATCATTGACGAAGCTCACGAGCGAAGTGTCAACACTGATATCTTGATTGGCATGCTGAGCAGAATCGTCGAGTTGCGTGCCGAGATGGCTCGCAAGGATCCCAAAACGACGCCTCTTAAGCTGATCATCATGTCTGCTACGCTGCGAATATCAGACTTTACGGAGAACAGGCGGCTCTTTCGGGAAGGGCCACCGCCGTTGATGAAGGCAGAGGGGCGGCAGTACACGGTCACGAACCATTTCGCGCGCCGAACTCAAAGAGACTACGTCGAGGAGATGTACCGAAAGGTTGTCAGAGGACATCGTAAGCTCCCTCGCGGAGGGATGCTCATCTTTCTCACAGGCCAAAACGAGATCACACACTTAGCGAAGCGCTTAAAGCAGGCCTTCAGCTCCACCCAGGGGCAAGAGCCGAAAACAGGCAAGGTTCTCATATCGCCGGCGGAGACGCCGCTGGAGGATGAGGATGTTGACTTGGCTACTACGAATGCGGACTATCAAGACGAGGATGGATCGGATTCCGACGACTCCGTCGTCATTGAGGGTCTGGATGATGAGGATGACAAAGAATTCGACATTGGGGAAGATGAGGCTGAAGAGAAGGAGATGATGGTCCATGTTCTTCCCTTGTACTCCCAACTGCCCACAAATCAACAACTACGCGTCTTCGACCCTCCTCCGGACGGCTCGCGACTCATCGTCCTCGCCACGAACGTCGCCGAAACCAGTTTAACTATCCCTGGCGTTCGCTATGTATTTGACTGTGGCCGAGCGAAGGAAAAGAAGTACGATATGATCACGGGCGTCCAGAGCTTTGAGGTCGGCTGGATCAGCAAAGCCAGTGCGAATCAGCGAGCTGGTCGTGCAGGCCGCACCGGTCCGGGACACTGCTATCGACTTTACTCCTCCGCCGTGTTCGAGCGCGACTTTGAGGAGTATGCGGAACCTGAGATCATGCGGACCCCGCTCGAGGGTGTTGTGCTATCCCTCAAGAGTATGGGAGCGCCAGTGGTCAACTTCCCGTTTCCTACGCCACCGGACCGTGATAACCTGCAGAAAGCCGAGAATCTGCTCTCTTATCTAGGGGCACTTTCACCAGAGGGCAAGGTGACGAAACTTGGCCACGAACTCTCGCTTTATCCACTCAACCCACGCTTTGCTCGAATGCTAGTCATGGGCATTGCCCAGAACCTGGCTGCTGAAACGATTGCATTGGTTGCTGCACTTTCGGTGCCTGAACTCATCATTCCCGAAAACAAGCTAGGGCTTCGTGAGCCACCTCCGCCAGACCCTGATGCGATCCGCACCGTGTCGGACAACATCGAGGCTGAAGAGCGGTCCCGACTTCGAAAAGCATACAACGCCGCTCAGGCAAAACTTTCGATTAACGCAAAGCACAGCGATTGCATAAAGCTCAACAACGCCATATGTGCGTTTGCACATGAAGCCGACTCGCAAGCCTTCTGCGATGACATGTTCCTGAACTCGAAAGCGATGCAAGAAGCAAGCCAACTTCGCCAACAGCTCACTTCCATCGTGCGAACTCATCGGTCCACCGCTATCGGCACATACCAGGCCAAGCTCCCTGCACCGTCTGATAAAACCATCAACGTCCTGATGCAGATTTGCGCAGCCGGCTTCATCGACCAAGTCGCCATGCGTGCCGACCTCGCTCCTGTTCCCCCTGATCTCCCGCGGAAACCAAAGACAGCCATCGACGTCCCCTACGTCACACTCTTCCCGTCCCAAACCGGCAAGCTCAGAACCGACGACATTAGCGAGAAATACGTCTACATCCACCCTTCCTCCCTCCTCGCGCGAACACCACCCGCAAAACTCCCTGGCTACATCATCTACTCGCATCTCCAGCGCGCCGCCGCTGCCACCATCGATGCAACTAGACTACCTAAGACGCGATTGCACCCTTTGACGCCTGTGACGCGACCCCAGCTCATCAATATCGCGCACGGGACGCCGCTTTTGCACGTCTCGAAGCCGAAGGGCAAGATTGTGGAGTTGGAGAGGGAGAAGGGGGTTGAGAGGCGGGAGTGCGAGGTTGAGGTTTCGCTTGTAGGCGAGAGTGGGAGTCAGGGGTGGGGACTGGGTGTGAGGAAGGTGGTGCAGAGGAAGGATCGCGAGACGAGGGTTTGGGGGGTGGAGAGGGTTCTTGGATGAAGGGTTGAACGGGGAAGTGAGTTCTACAGCTTTGATGATTGAAGATATACCCCAGTTTCGGTTGTGAAATACTGAAGTTCTGTCTTTGGACCATGGAGTGCTTCTTCTGTGTTGTGACTTGCTTTGGGGTTCCTGTTTCAATTTCCTGTTTCAAGTCATGCTTGTTGCGATGCGGGGATTCTTTCGAGGTCTTGGGGCGGCAATGTGTGGTCGTTGTCCGCCCACGTTGTGGCTCGACACGCTCAGCAAGATTCTTGAGGGTACGTGTGTCCAGAGCATTCCGTCCCGTCTTGGAAGGTGGTAGTAAGCCACGCGGGGTAGCTTTCACACAACATGCCGTCTTCCAGCGAAAGCCACGAAGCTACCCCTCCCCACCTGGCACGCCGTCCACCCTGCACCAAAGCGTCGTCGCCAGCCCTCGTCCGGCATCTACACCAATCACGGCGCCTGGTAAGCGAGGCGCGTTCAGCCGCGGATACGATGCTCGATCGATTCGATGCTGGACGGCAGATTAGCTCGGCGAAGGCTTGTTGGCTTGAAGCGAGGCGAGGCGAAGATTTGGGTTCTGGGCGGCGTTTTTGTTCTTTCAGCTCAGCTTGGCGGGAGGCGGATGGGTCGGGCTTTGGGACTGGCTTTGGGACTGGATTTGGGACTGGATTTGGGTGCTTGGTGGTGGAAGGGAGTGGTGGGTATTTGGGGAGTGTTGGGGGGGTTTTGCGCGAGGGGCGGCGTGTGGTGGGTTGGTTGGGTGGTAGGTAGATGTGAGAGGGGGTGTGGAGTGGTGAATGTGTCGTTGGACTAAGATACTTGACGATAAACAATTTTGCAAATTGAGTTTAATGAGCTGGAACTATATAGGGGCTATACACCAAAGGCTACAAGACACAATCTCGCTCGCTCGGTAGGCTCAGTGTGTACATGCATGGCAGGTACCCAAACCCGGCAAGTACCGCATCTCGACCGCCCCAATGGCGCTGGAAACAGGCACATGGCAAGCCCACGGGCTTGGTGACACTGCAGTCGCGTACGAGTATGTGTGATTGGTGGTTTGGTGTTTTGTACAGCGAGGCTAGATGGAGGGCGAGCGCCTCTGATCGGGGGGCTTGTGGAACGCGGCCTGGAGATGAGGGTGGATTGTCGGCGGACTTTGGCGATGGAGGAAGAGGAAGTGTAGGGCTGGTGATATAAAGGGGTGGCTATGGCTCTGTTTGATGGTGTTGAAAGGAGGGATTGGATTGTGTGTGTTCTCGTGGAGCTCAAGTCGATACGGTACTCCTTTCTTCTCACCATCGGACACTTTCCTCCAAGCACGAAGAAAGAATGGCTCGACAAACTTCCCATCCCATCACACTCCACACCCTCTTTCTCCTCCTGACCATCTTCCTCCTCTCCACGCCCACCCTCTGCACCCCCTCCCCTAAGAAGAAAGACTGCTACAAGACCGTCAAACCCAACCAATCCATCCAAGCCGCCCTCACCGCCGCCAAAAAAGGCGACACCATTACCGTCGAAGCAGGCACCTACACCGAATACCTCACAATCTCCAAGTCCGACATCACGCTCATCGGCAAACCAGGCGCCAAGCTCGTCTCTCCGTCTACACCACCTTCCAAGCCAAACCCCTGCACCGGTCTCGCCGAGGTAAACGGCACGAAAGTCGACGCGGGAATATGTATTCATGGGAAGAACGTCGTGCTCGACGTGTACAAACCTGAGCTGCAACACCGCAAGTTCATCTCGGTCGAGCAACGCGTCAAGAACGTCGTCGTGTCCGGCCTCACCATCCAGGGCTACCAAGGCATCAACGTCGCCGTCGTAGCCGGATCGAACGTCCGTGTCAAGCACAACACGCTGCTCGACGGCGGCCAGTACGGCTTCCTAAGCGTGGGGTCCAAGGACACGCTCGCCGCGCACAACGCGGTGAAGTCGTCCGCGGGCCTCCTCGGCATCGCAATGTGCATGGACGACTATACCTCCGCCGAGTTCAGCAACAACGACATCGCGGGCTACTTCATCGCGCTGTGCACGCAGACGGCGCGCGGCGTCGTGAAGAAGAACACCGTGAAGCAGTGCTGCATCGGCCCGTTCGTCGACCCGGGCATCGTCGGGGCACGGGTAATCGAGAACACGGTGCGCGACCGGAATCCCGCGTGTCCGCCGGGGGAAAAGGGCGTCGGCGCTGGCATCGTGCTATTCGGGGCGCGGGACACTGTCGTCAAGCGGAATGTCGTCGAGGGGATTCGGAATGGGGGGTTTGGGGTGGGCGTGTTTATTAGCGATGATGCGGCCACGGGGGAGAAGGCTACGGGGAATGTAGTGCAGGGGAATAGGCTTAAGGATAATGATCTGGATGTGTTGAGTGTGGCCGCCGGGGCGAATACTGTGCAGGGGAATACGTGTGGGTCTGGGTTGCCGCCGGGGGATATGTGTCAGTGAGTGGGCGGGGAAGGGGGTGGAGGAGATGATGGAGATGGGGTGGGATTACGACTCTGGAAAGCTTCATCAGTGGGTTTCTACTGCCGGAGGGATGGAGAGCACGGGGCGTACGTGTCAGTTTGCAACGTTGTTCGTACTCCAGATTGGCAGTAAGGACCTGTGAGCTTGATCGACTAAGTAGCGGTGCGTATTGTTGGAGTTGGTTGCTCAACGCTCTAATGCGACTCTAAGTCTTAATACCAACGTATATCTCATCCCTTCTTCATCCAAACCCAGCTCACTCCTTCGAAACCGCAATCTCCGTCTCCACCTTCTCGCTCCTCAGCACCTCGACATCCATCTCCTTCTCGATACTCTTCCGCCCACTCGCATCGACAGTCACGCCCACACAGACATACTTCTCGAACTTGCGCGCAGGCAATCTTTCATTGAACATCTCATCGATCTCCTCGAGAGTGCGATTCTTGACCTCGGGGAGGAAGAAGAAAACCCATGCCGCCGCGATGCAGCAGGACGGGAACCAGATGAACCCGTATCGTGGACCCCAGTCGAGGGACTGCGGGTTGATGAAGTACGGGGCCGTGAAGGTGGTGAGCCAGGCGCCGGCGAAACCGACGGCCGCTGCGAGACCGAAGGTGTGCGAGCGGAGACGTTGGGTGGGGATTTCGCCGCCGGCGAGCCAGGCGTACGTGGCGATCATGCCGTTGTAGCAGAACATGTAGAGGCAGGAGAAGGCGACGATGATGGTGCCGGTGCGCTTCGTTCCGGGCTGCTTTTGGTAGATGACGGCGACGATGAGCTGGAGGATGCCGCAAAGGAGGAGGCCGGTCATGAGCAAGATGCGGCGGCGACCAAATTTGACGATGATGAGGGAGTTGGCGATGATGGCGAGGATGCCGATGCAGCTTAGTACGTTGGACATGGCGAAGGGGTTTGACACCTTGGCCATGGTAAGGAAGTAGGCCTTGTACGCAATGATGAACATGGCCCCTGAGGCCGCTTGTAGCGTCACGGCGCCCACCGCTAGGAATGTTCTCCGTCTGTCGATCGGATTCCGGACCATGTCGAGCCAGCCAACGCCGGAGCTCGACTCCATCTCCTTGTCAATCGCGGCCTTGATCTCGGCAGCCTCCGCATCCGTGTCAGCTCCATTGGGACGCAGCCACTTGAGTGCGGCCTTTCCTTCTTCTTGTCGCCCTTGGAGGATGAGCCATCGCGGTGACTCGGGGATGAACAACATGCCGATGGAGAGGAAGACGGGGACGACGTAGATGAGGCCAAGGGGGATGAGGTAGGCGGACTTGTCGGGTCGCTTCGCGGTCGCCCAGTCGACTATAGTTCCGATCAGGGTACCCTTTGTGATGTTAGCTATGCTTGAAGAGCGAGAGGTAGCACAGGTGCACATACAAATGAGGTGAAGAATTGGAAACCAGTCAGGAAAAGACCGCGGTATCTCGCCGTGCTGCTCTCCTGGATGTAGAGTTGCGAGAATGTCATGAAGTAGCCATTGGCCAGCCCAATGACAAGACGTCCAACGTATAGAGCTGCAATGTGCGTGGTTGTCATCATGATAACGTTTGCGACACAGCAGATGATGCAGGCGAGCCACAGACACTGTCGACGCCCAAACTTGCTCGCAGCAACACCTGCCAGGCCCGCGCTGATAAAGGCGCCCAGTGTCATGAGCGACGAAATCAGCTGCTGGCGCTCCGTAGTCAGGTTCCACCCCGTTGGCGACTTGGGTGTACGGTAGCCGTAAATCTAGAAGTTTCAGCATGTCACAGCTTGTACGGAAACATGTTCTCCTACCTCGAGAAAGCCCACCATGGCCTGCAGACCACCAATCATACCAAAATCAATGCCATACTGAAAGGGGCTCAAAATCATCACACCACATGCTAGGAAGAGGCGCCAGTGGGCGGTCCAGGGCTCGCGCGACTGCGTAACGGTGACCATGATGTGTTCGAGCTCGGCGGAGAGGCCTGAAGAAACATTCTCGGCTCGAGGCCAGGGCCCTTATAGCTGCGAAGATCCGTGCCCAGGGTATATGGCAGCTCCTTTACCCACATCTGCCGGACAGCGCGCCAAGTATCGGTTGTGAGTGGGAGCGGGGACCCCACAAATGGGAGCGCCAACGCGGAGAAGACTTGGCACTTTGTACCGTTTGGATGTGGGGACATGTTCAAAGGGCGAAAGGATCGTCGTTAGGCGGCCAGGTCGAGTTGCATGTCCGGATAGATAGCGCAGATTGCATGGAAGGCGGTCCCAAAGCGCTGGGTGGGGATTGTCTCTCCGGTTGCCAGATGGAGCCGCCTCGCAGAGAGTGCTGTATCAAGCAGACCAGGATACTGATGCGGTCCGAATGCTATACATATGGCAGGATTAGGCGTGCGTTGGTATCCGAATCCGTCCAAAAGTACCCCACCGAGTCGCCCCGGGCGGTGCGGACACAGCACAGCGACGTACGGATCCACGATGCCGTCGAGAGAGTCACTCGAGTCGGGGCGTTCGTCGACACCAGAGCGTCCAGGTCGTGGCGTTTCCGGCACTTGTGGATTCGAAGCTAAGGAATCTGGGGTATCTCGCGCGGTGGATCCGAAGCTCAAAGCCCACGATTCAGCGGTTGAGCGCTAACCCGCGTTGTGGCTTCGCTTCCGCGGCGTCAGCATTCGACGTCGTGTTGCACAACATGAACCTTAGTTGTACTCCACAGCCTTGCGGATATGACAGAGTCTTGGAATGCGCCGGGGCGTGGAAGGCGCGTTGTCTAGAAGTGATGGCGAACGGCCGCGGTGTATAAGGCGCTGTCGTAAAAGCTAGTGCATCAAGGGGGAACAACCCCCATGAGGTACGAGCTTGCGACTATGAGGGCGGGCAGGTTTCTCGTAAACGACCCATCTCCCACAAGCGAATTGATGGGAGTATTGCTGCTGATTCCGAGTCAGAGGACCAATCCACAAGCCTGTAGTGGGTACCTTTGCCCTTTAGCGTCGAATGTTGAGGCCGTTCCGATCAATGCCGTGAGTTGGAATACGAGGCAGGCGGCGGTTGCACAGCAGCTGAAGTTCTTGATGGACACTAGGTACCATCATCCCTGTAGATAGGTTCTACCAGCTTCGTACTGCGTTGTTGCTCGCGCCCGATAGCTTGCTCTTACATTCAGGAAATTCTATTCAAGGCAACCTGGTGGACGATGGATTGGGTCTGTCGCTTAGTGCATAGCTCGACAATAACTTCTCCTATCGTTATTGCTAATCGCATAAATACTGCGTGCACTTATGTTGACTTACAGGTTCATCAATGCTCGTCAGAAGCTTCATCTATGATACGCTCATCGCCCAATGCCAGTGACAATGTGCAAACTAACGCGCGAGAACAGCATCCAATGGCGGCGAGCCATCGACTAGCATTCTAACAACCTTTCCCATCTCGTCGATAATACCGAACATCGTTGACGACTGTCAATATGGAGGTGACAACTAAAGGTGGCTCAACGCCGCCAGACCGTTTGCGGACATGCAGGGATGTTGCAGTCGTACCTCGTCCACGACTCTTTCGCGCCGAAGCAGAACGACCACCAGAACCCAGCCATTGACACGGTAACGTGACATTGCCCCGAGTAAGCAACGATTCCTCCAAGCTCAGTCCACGAACTGATCCCCGCAGCACGGCAAACGCGCAGACATCCCGCACCCGCGTCCGGACGCAACCCCACTACACCAGCTACTATGAAGACGTACAAGACATGCCACGCCTCCCAACCTCGCTCCTCCGCCGGGCCTACGCCCTAGACCCGCATCTCCCGGCCCTGCTCGGCCCCTGTCGCGACCTGCGTACCGCGCAGAACGAGCTGCGATGGCTTCGTGAACACGTCAATGGTGTTGCGAATGCGCGGCGCATGAAGGGTGTTCTGCTGGCCAAGGGCGCATTGCTGAGCGATTTGATCCAACAGCGGGCGAGGGGGAAACCGCTGCAATATATCCTCGGCTCCGAATGGTTTGGGGACGTGGAAATTCGGTGTCGGAAGGGGGTGTTGATTCCAAGGTAGGTGCGCTTGTAGGAGCCTGGAAGAGAGACATGGCTGACAGGTGATGTAGGCAGGATACGGCGGCTTCGATCTCGCATCTTGTGCGCTTTCTACGCGATGCGCCGGGCTTGCCGACCGAGTTGCGCGTCTTGGATCTATGCACCGGCACGGGGTGTATACCGCTGCTCTTCGCGCACGACTTCCACGACGCGCCATCTGAGACGGAACTGCGTATCCTCGGCGTAGACGTGTCCAACGATGCACTCGAACTCGCCGCGCACAACCTCAAGCGCACGCGCAAATTATCAATGCAGAATCTCGCAAAGACAGCCAACATCCGGTTCCTCAAAGCAGACATTCTACGCAACCCCTTCGCAGACGAATACGGCAAAAGACCACACTCGCTAAAAGCAGCGATCAACTTCGCACGAATGCCGCCCTTTTGGGACATACTCATCTCGAATCCACCCTATATTTCGCCCAAGGAGTACTGGAAGACGACGACGCGGTCTGTTCGAGGCTTTGAACCGAAGCTTGCACTCGTTCCGCGGAATGAAATTGGTGGTACGGATCTAGAGCAAGGCGACGCGTTCTACCGCCCGCTTCTTGATACTGCGGAGGACGTCGAGGCAAAGATTGTGCTGCTGGAGATCGCGGATATGGAGCAGGCGCTCCGGGTTGCGCGGCAAGCGCAAGCGAAGGGTATCTTCGATGGCATTGAGATATGGCGAGACCAGCCGGATACAACGGAAGACCTCCCAGACATGCCAACTGCTCCACAGTCTCCAGAATTTCCCGTCATAGGCCAAGGCAATGCCCGCACCGTCCTCTGCTACCGCGGCACGGGAACCCAATGGCTTCAGAAGCGCTCAACAGTCCACCCTCGCACCAACGAAGCCGACGATCTAGACAGCGCAACCTCGGCTCCCACGCGGTATGGCGGTCTGGAGGCCCCCATCGACAAGGGACGGCTTAAGATCGAGAAAGGCTATTCTCTGGGTATTCCAGGACACAAATGAGGGGGTCTGCCTTGAGATACAGTACCCGCTAAGCGTAATCGTCGTGTCCGTAGTAACAGCACGAACTTAGGCACACAGCGCTGGTCTTCAGATGTGAGCAGTTCCAACTTAAGCAGCTGCAGTAGTGTAGCTGCGCAATACAGCTTTCCCTAGGAAGAACACGTATCATCGTGACTGGCTTGTCACGGTAACGGTGATTGAATGGGATCAGATGGGATAGATGGGATAGATGCGTACCAATGGTGCGCCGTTCCAATGTGCTCGCTTCCAACGCCTTTTCGAAGAAGCGTTCGTAAGGGTACGTGATTGCATGCACGGGTGGAGGCAGGGTATCTCGCATGAGTGCAATCGTATAGTCTACGGACCCTGCGCTACCCAAACAAATCTTTGATTGTCTTTCTCACGAGCCTGCTTCCCATTCAACAGATTACTGAACCACCCTCTGAGAATTGTACAGAGTAGCGATATCGTATCACGACGTTGGTCTCTTTTATGGAAAGCGTGTACAAGTAGTAGTCGAGGTAGTATATTACCTCATTAGCACAAATTCCTCGCCATCACTACGAGGAGTACGGTTGAAGTATGTCGAAGCAGAAGAAGATTAAGGCTGAAGCTGGCCGGTACCTTTGACGTCGTATCGTATTCATACTCGGGGCCATTGCGCTGTTACCCAATCAAGTGTCGCCTACATGACCCCTCACCCCACTCGGGACTTGCCTCTGGCCCCGGCCTCCGACCTCCAACCATCATTCACCGTACCTTTTCGACCCTGTGCCTCGATTCTCCCTTGTTTAGTCGGAGATGACAAATGTCCTCACAAACCACATGAATAATGCTCTGGTACTTGCGGGAGCTCTAGCTCCCGAGCCGGAACAGATGACAAACCCAACCCAGCGGCCTCACATGGCGCCGAACATGCGGACGCATCAGGGAGGTGGGTCAGGATGCCCATAGTCGGAGGAACAATAACTTCCGACTTGACTAGGTACTGTGTGTTGGGTGCTTGGCGTTGGCCATTGTTTAATTCGCAGACTCTGTATTCAGCAGGCAGAAGGCCACTTGAAGTGACGTATTTCACCGGTTTGACGCGCAGTGCAATGCTAGCTGGTAGCTCTCACGAACGCTGAACACGTAAGCACTACTCTGTCGCACGAACTACTTTTGTTGATCTCCAGCAGAGAGACTCAGTGTAGCCAGACTACCCAACGTCCTAGCAGATGTAAGCTTACCCACGGACCCCTTGCACTAGTGCCCACCGTATAGACGCTCCGGTTGCAGCAAGTAGCGCCTAGTCCGTTCATGTCTCGTCTACATGCAACTACTGCAGTCAGGCATATACAGTTTCTAGACGAGCAAGGTAACCTCGCGTCTGGTAGGCTCACTAGTCCTCGCCCTGTTGCTTACGCGCCCTGTGAGGGGTATGTCCGAGGCGGAACACAGCACGTTGACTTCAGCTCTGCATCGGAGGACGAGATCGCTCGTATTGGGGCGGAAAGAGCCTGGTGCGGGTGGGGTCGGATGCTGGTATAAGTAGGCTCACAGCGTCGTGCGATGTCTGAACTGAACTTCCTCCGAGCAAACGCACTTCCATCTTTCATCTTCCACCCCGATCCAGCTTCCTCTAACTTTGTACCAACAACCATGACGAAGACCATTGCCGTCGTTGGAGCCACCGGCCAACAGGGCGGCGGCGTCGTCAACATCCTGATCAAAACACCCGGCTGGAAAGTCCGCGCCATCACCCGAAATGTCGAGGGCGACAAGGCGAAGGCGCTCAAAGCGCAAGGCGCCGAGGTTGTATCCGCCAATCTCGACGACGAAGCTTCGCTGGTCAAGGCCTTCGAGGTAGCTATTCCTCCCACTGTGACTTCGACAACATCTCCATCTCCCCCATTCCCACCGACATGTGAAAACGACCAAACCTAACTACCCCACCAGGGCGTCCAAGCCATCTTCGGCGTAACAAACTACTGGGAGCACCTCTTCACGGGCAAATCGCAGACCGAGTCGGGCATCGCCGAAGCCGCGCAAGCCCTCAACCTCGCGCGCGCCGCGGCCAAAACCTCCACCCTGGAACACTACATCTGGTCGACGCTGCCCAGCGCCACGAAGCTGTCCAAGGGCAAGACGCCCGTCGCCCATCTCGACTACAAGGCCGAGGTCGACGACAAGATCCGCCAGGACCTGCCCGACCTGGCCAAGAAGACGACTTTCTTGTTCTTCGGGTACTACCCGAGTAACATGATCTTCCTCCCGAGCGTGAAGCCGTTTGAGCTGGTATGTGTGCCCCCGCTCGGTTGATTACCAAAGGGATGCTGTGATGTGTTCCGAACGCGAGACAATCACGTCGTGCTAACGAGCGACCGACACAGCCCGGCTCCTACGGCAAATACGCCCAAGTCATACCCACGCCCGCCACATCGCTCATCCCCGTCTCCGGCGACATGACCATCACACCGGGCGTGTGGGTCCGCCAGATCCTGGCGAATCCCTCCGTATCGCACGGCAAGTACGCCAACGTCGCGCCCGAGACGCTCAGCTTTGGCGAGATGCTCAAGATCTGGGGCGAGGTGACCGGCCGCCAGACCGTCTATTTCAACGTTTCGCCCAAGGAGTACGAAGACGCGTATGGCGTTGGGGGTGCTGAATTGGGAGATCAGCTGGTGTTTGGGGAGTTGGTGACTGACTGGGAGACGGGCTTGGAGCTGGTGGGGATGGAGGAGTTGGGGATCAAGAAGGAGGAGGTGCCCGGGTTGAGGGCTACGATTGAGGGGTTCAAGGCAATTGCTTAGGCTTGTCGACGAGATGCTGTGTGAGCACCCGTGTGCAACGAAGCGCTCATGTGTTCCGAATCCATTGCCTGTAGCGTCAAGCTTACAACACTATGCATCCATCTCCATTTATCTATTTCCGCCACCTCCTCCAAAACCTCCACCCAACTCCCTCATCTCCCTCCATCCCCTTCCGAAACCGGTTCCCACTCTTCCCCCTCCGTCTCCCTACCCACCCAAACCAAATCACCAGTCCCACCACCATAAAAGCCACCACAAGCAGCGTCTGCACAGGCTCGGCAAACACCGCTCTACTCAACAAGAACAGGCTAACGCAGCAGAAGATAATGGGCGTGGTGATCCACGTTTTATACGGGCGTTCGAGATCAGGCTCCTTGACCCGCAGGATGATCAGTCCGAGCACGGCGAGGAAGTAGAATGTGTAGCCGGCGACGCCGTAGAAGGTGACTAGAGTGTCGAAGGATCCAATGAGAATGTAGACGGCGGTCAGAGCGGCGTTTAGCGACATGGCAGCGATGGGGGTGAAGAAGAAGCCAGCATCTGCGTCAGCGAACCAGTCGATGAAGAATCGGGGAATTCTGGATTTCCCGGCGTTGGCATTTAGGCTGTGCAGGCGGATCGCGCGATGAGATTTCCCGAAGCCAATGGTGCCGAACATTTCGGGGAGATAGCCTTCCTTGCCCGCAGCGTAGACGAGGCGGCCGGAGGTGAAGGTTGTTGCGTTCAGGGCGCCGAAGCAAGACCCAGTAACGAAGAGAGCGAGAACGAGGGAGCCGACGGGGCCAAAGACTTGGTGGCCAAATGCTACGGCAATGGTGTTGGACGACTCGATCAGTTCGGCGGGCAGAACGAGTATGTAAGCCACATTGGCCATGATGTAGCACAAAATGACGAGCGGAAGTGATGTATGGATAACTCTGGGGAGATCTTTTGTTGGGTTCTTGAATTCGGCCGTAACGTAATTGACCTGCAAAGTCAGTCCTGATCAAAGAAAGTGGGGGGCATCTCATACATTGTCCCATCCGTCGAACGCCCACAGCCCGGCGTAGAGTGCTACAGCCCAGCTGCTGACGTCCGTGGTGGTCCCCTCGAACCAACTCTGCGTCTTCCAGTCATCAGTCGCAGGCGTGTCGTAATGGTATCCCGTGATGGCGACCACAATGCCGATCACCGTGACGCCAATGAGGGCAAAGAACTTGAGAAACATGAAAACATCGGCGCTCCGTGTGCCCAGTTTTGTAGATACGCAGTTTAGGAGGGTGACGGCTATGAGACCAGCCATAGCGACGCTCTTGTTCAGCCATGAGCTGGCCTCTACCGCCTCGGCCCCGATGATGGCGCGCACAAGGTACTCCCCGAAAATAATAGCGATGATAGCCGCCGACCCGGGCTTGAGCACGACCACGGCGCACCACGTGAAGAGAAAGCCAGCCCACTCGCCAAAGATCTTGGAGAGGTAGACCTGGGCGCCGCCGTTCAAGGGGATGGCGCCCCCGAGCTCCGCATAGCTCGCCGCGCCTGTCCAGGCCAGGATGCCGGCGATCAGCCAGATCAGCAGCGACGCGCCCGGCGACCCGGCATTCTTGCTGACTTGCGACGGCGACGAGAAGACGCCGCTGCCTATTATGAGGCCCACCACCAGCGACAGGCCATTCAGGTATGTCAAGCTCTTGTTCTTCTCCAGCGAGCCGCCGTTGAGCGCATTGGACGGGTCGAGCGCGGGATTCGACGGCGCGCCCAGTGCCGTATAGCTCTGCGCGGTACTCGACAGCGGGAAGAGATTGGGCGCGAAGTCGAAGGCCGAAGACACGCTGTAGGAGCGGTTGTGGCGTCCTGGTCGGTTCTCGTCGTGGCCCGCGGGGTTGAGCTCGGAGAGGGGGTCCTCGTCGTCAAAGGACAGCCGCTGGGAGGAGCGCGCGCCGGAGCTCGACGACTCGAGCGAGGTGCGCTGGGAGTGGTGCGAGGAAGAGGCCAGCGAGGCAAGCTCGAGCGAGTCGCGCGTCGGGGGGACGCTGGAGTAGCGGCCGGCCATGCTGCGGAGGGGAGCTACCTGGGACCGCGGGAGTCCTGAGCCATGGGCGGACGGGCGATGGTAGACGGGGAAGAATACAGGGGGGAAGATGTGCCCCTTTGTGTGTGGGTGTCTGTGTGTGCCTGGAGATGTCGGGGAGTGAGTGGACGGCGGAGGTTTAAAGTGGAAAGACCCGACGGCCGGTATTGATCTGTAGATCGCCTAGCTCCCGTGCGGCGTCAGAGCTTCCCACTTGGCGATGCTTCGATCTTCAAACGAGATGAACTGGACTACCTACCTACTTCCTCCTCTCCCACGACATGATAGCCGTCCCAGGTGATGCGAGCCCTCAGTCTGCAACGCGGCAGTTGGCGGCGCGCCTTTGGTCCCCCGCCGCTGCGACGATGGAGCTCTCAGCAATCCAACGCGGTGCAATTGAACGGCCTCACGGCGAAGTGGCAGCCGTTATGGGACGAGTCCGCGACGACGTCCAAGCCACCGCGCCATGATGGCGACCCCAAGACGGCGTACATCCTGCCCATGTTCCCATACCCCTCGGGCACCCTCCACCTCGGCCACCTGCGCGTCTACACCATCTCCGACGTCCTGGCCCGCTTCAAGCGCATGCAGGGCTACGACGTCCTGCACCCAATTGGATGGGATGCCTTTGGCCTGCCCGCTGAGAATGCGGCGATTGAGCGGGGCGTCCATCCCGCGGCGTGGACGCTGCAGAACATCGAGGCCATGAAGGCGCAGATGAAGGACATGGGCGGCCAGTGGTCGTGGGACAAGGTTAGAACCACCGAAGCCGGAGGAAAGCGGTGCTGAGACAGACGTCTAGGAATTCCGCACCTGCGACCCCGCCTTCTACAAGCACACGCAGCGCCTCTTCCTCATGCTGCACCAACGCGGCCTCGCCTACCAGGCCGAATCGTTCGTCAATTGGGACCCCGTCGACCTCACTGTCCTCGCCAACGAGCAGGTCGACGCCAATGGTAACTCGTGGCGGTCCGGCGCAAAGGTGGAGCAGAAGATGCTCAAGCAGTGGTTTCTGAAGATCAAGGAGTTCCAGGAGCCGTTGTTGAACGACCTGGACGCCCTGGCAGAAAACGGCAGATGGCCCGAGAGGGTGCTGGCCATGCAGAGGAACTGGATCGGTCAGTCCATAGGGACGAAGCTCTGGTTCGACATGGAGGCATCCAGCGGCGAGACCCTCCCGTCGGTTGACGTCTTCACTACGCGGGCAGACACCCTGACGGGTGTCATGTACGTCGCTCTGGCGCTGAACCATCCCATTGTGCAGTCACGGGCGAAGGACGATATAGCGTTGCGGGAGTTTCTGGAGAGGGCCAAGAACTTTCCACCTGACAACAAGGAGGGCTATCAACTGCAGGGCGTTTCTGCCTTGAATCCCCTTGCGGGTCATATCGGCGACGACCAAGTCGCAACTCCGCTGCCAGTATACGCCGCTCCCTACGTGCTCGAAAATTACGGTTCTGGCGCTGTCATGGGCGTCCCGGCCCACGACGTGCGAGATTTTGCTTTCTGGAGGCAAAACCACGGTGTCGGCGGCGTGCGTCATGTCATCAATGCGGAACTAAAGACTTCAACCACTGGGGGTCGTTCTACTCCGATCAGTGTTGACGCTGACCAGGCAAGTAAGCCAATGATAGAAAAGGGCTATTTGGCATCGCTCGACGAAGGGCTAAAGGATCTTCCTTCGGATCAAGCTGTTGAAGAAATCATCAAGCGACTCGAATCAGCCGGGAGACCTGTTGAGCGGACCGAAAACTGGCGCCTGAGGGACTGGCTCATTAGCCGACAGCGGTATTGGGGCACTCCTATTCCCATCGTGCATTGCGGATCCTGCGGCCCAGTTCCCGTGCCAGAACACCAGCTGCCTGTCGAGCTTCCGGACCTTCCCGCTTCGTACTTTGAAGGGCGATCTGGTAACCCGCTTGCCGAGGACCCTGAGTGGAAGCAAACGACTTGCCCCAAGTGCAAGGGCCCCGCTGAACGCGAGACGGACACCATGGACACCTTCATGGATTCGTCGTGGTACTTCTTTAGGTTTCTCGATCCTCAAAATAGCAGGGAGCTCGTGGACTCGACCATGGCGGACAAGTACATGCCCGTTGACATTTATGTCGGCGGTGTGGAACATGCCATCCTTCACCTGCTGTACGCCCGGTTCATCTCTAAATTCCTCGCCACCACTGGGCTATGGCCAAGCGGAAAAGAAGTACATGGAGAGCCTTTCAAGCAGTTGATCACCCAAGGCATGGTCCACGGCAAGACGTACTCCGACCCCGCAACCGGACGATTTCTGCGTCCGGACGAAGTGGACCTTAACAAACCCTCCACTCCCCTTATCAAAGGCACCGAGATCGCTCCAAACGTCAGCTATGAAAAGATGTCCAAGAGTAAATACAACGGTGTCGACCCCGGCGCCACCATTGCGACATATGGCGCCGACGCCACTCGCGCTCACATGCTATTCCAAGCTCCAGTCAGTGACGTCCTTGAATGGGACGAAACAAAGATTGCCGGGGTCCAACGTTGGTTGGCCAGGGTCATCAAACTCTCGCAGGCATCCTGGTGGTCCGAACAAGAGCTCAAGCGGGATTTCAAGCCAGCGCACGATATCGACGTATCAGTCGTCGACATACTCACGAGCCTCCGAAACATCAAGTACCTAAAAGGCGCATCACAACCATCCAAGCAGCCCTCACCGTACCTGTCAAATGCTGAGGAGCTCGTTGCAGCTCTCGACTCCAGCGAGGCGGCACTTCTTTCCAAAGTTCAAGAGACCATCGCAAGCGTTACGAAATCATATTCGGAAACATACTCTCTGAACACGGTGGTGAGTGGCCTCATGACCCTCACAAACACCATTTGGGACACGCCCCACGCATCCATCTGTACACCTTGGTTCAAATGGTATGCTACAGTGCACCTCCTTCGCATGCTCGGCCCCATTGCGCCCGGCGTCGCAGAAGAAGGCTGGCACACTCTCCACGAGATAACAAACACGAAATCCCACTTCGAGCAAGGGCATCCTCTCCGTGATTATAGCGATATCAAAGTCGGACCCTCCATATTCACCTTTGGGTTCCCGATTGCAGATACCGGTGTGCTCCCCCTTCTGAACCCAAGAATTACGTGCGTTGTCCAGTTCGATGGCAAGCGGAGGTTTCAGGCAGACATTACGCCCGTGCCGCAGACCATACAGAACACGGATGGGAATGGCATCCAATTGCATGTGTTGAAGCAAGTGTTGAAGACGGACGAGGGGCAGAGCTATCTCGGTCGCTTGGCCCAGGGGACGTGGAAGGTCGATTGGCCATTGACATCTAAGGAGTTTATTGAGGCCTTGCCGATGAATTGGGGGATTAAGGTTGCAAAGAGGGGCCAGATTGTCAATGTGGTTAGTCCGAAGGGACTCAAGAAGAAGAAGGACTCGGCGAAGACAGCGGCTGCATGAGCGCTCGAGCAGAAGCCAGCTGGAGAGCCACGTACAGCAACGCCAAAACGAATCGCAAGACTAGCCGAGAGGGGCCCGAAGAAGCATACGACGCTGAGCTAGTAAATTGAGGCTCAGGAAAAGATGGGGAAGAAGAGATTGACGGAGGATGAGGGCAACATGGGTCAGGATGTGGGGTGCGAACCGAAAAACAAGTGGCTGGGCAGGGGGAGGGTAGTTGGCTTCATGGGAAAGGGCGAGTATAGAGTGTATGATATGGTCTTCTGTATGAGTATATGGTTAGATAGACGCCGGTATTGAGATGGAACTTGGACAGCTGCGGCTTGTTCCTACATCTCAGGCCAAATTTGCTCTCGTACGTTTTGTACTTCAATACAGCTATTGCAATTGTAATGCTACTACTACACAGCTCAGAGACTCTTGTTGTGATAAACGCAATAGACAGACCGCAAAGAACCAACATCGGACATGTCTCGGATGCAAGACCTTATCTCCGCATCGCAGTCCTCCCCTCCGAGCTCCGATCTGATTACGCACCACGCGTCACTGCGGAACGCGTTCCGAATCAAGTCTCACAAAAGTTTACAGTGCCCTCAGAAAATCGACAACGACACCCTTCACCGTCTTTCTCTCCAGACGCACAATGGCATTCCTTCGGCCCTCAACTCCGTGCACACGGCAGCTTCACCACATCTGCCGCACCGTGCGCCCATGTCTCCGCAACCCACGACAACCCCTCGCCTCTCGAGCACTCTCTTCCTCCGCACACCTCCGCCAGTCGCCCATACCAATTCCATACACGGCCACATGTCCATCACCTACGTGCCAATGCGCCCCCACACCCCCAAATCTCGAAATAGATCTGAAGACGCCACTTCTACACACGATGCCGTCTTACGCGCAACACGTCCTCATCAGCACCGGAAAAGATGACTGGAGCAGTCGGATCGAAGACGAGGAGGGCTCTGCAGGAGACTTCGTACGGGGTATCAAGGGGGTAATCGGAAAGGGTGGGGAGGGCTTCGATGTTTGTTTGTTTCCCTTTCAATCGACAGTTGTTGTAGTGGAGTTGGAAGAATCACGCTGATATAACCGTGGAACAGCCGTTTAACAACATCATGCTCACGATGTCTTCACTTCCCGCCAGTCAAACTGCGGAAACAACAACAGCTCTCCTCTTCCCGTCCTTCCAGCGCCTCCCAGCGATCCCGCATACGCCGTCCGGCTTCTCCGCCCTCGCATCTGCGTACTTGAAAGCGCCGACACTCCACGCAATGCACGCCTCACTGTCTCCCGCTCAAAAGGCGCTCCTTACGCGCGACGAATCGGCTGCGTCCAGTATCCCCGCCCCGGAACCTATAACGCGCATCACGGTGCTAATATGCGGGCACGGCGGACGGGATGAACGCTGCGGAATCATGGGTCCACTATTGCGCTCCTCGTTCACTGACGAGTTCGAGCGGAGAGGTGTAGACGCTGATGTGGGATTGATAAGTCACATCGGTGGTCACAAATTTGCTGGGAATGTCATACTATACGTTCCGCCTGGCCTAGCGTTGGGCGGTAGTGCAAATGCGTTGGCGGGTTGCGGTGTTTGGTATGGCCGCGTGGGCCCGGAGCATGTGGAAGGTGTTGTGGAGGAGACGGTTGTCAAGGGTCGCGTGATCGAGGAGCTGTTTAGGGGCGGGATAACGAAGGATGGGGGTATGTTAGGGAGAATGTTGGAGGCGCAGATGAAGAAGGATAGGGGAGAGGACGAGGAAGTGTTGAAGTTGAAACCGCGGGCGAGACGGTGATGACAATGAGTGGGGGGATGTATAGCGGGAAGCACACATGAGGAGTCACCATGCATTGAATGTAAGTATACGTGTATATCAATGCACTGTATAAGCACACTGTACCAGAAGCAATATGATGCACTTTAGGCTCTGCTTCCTCGCTCCCTTACCATGCTGTTATACAGATCCGAAATCACGCGTCTACACTTTTACCTAAAGCACTAAGAACAATCAACACTTCAACGATATCAAACACGACCGCCACTACTGACTGCACTCAGACTTCGCCGCTCCAGTACCCTCTCTACTGCTACCTCCGCTCGCCAAACGTACATGAAACAACGCATCACTTTTGAATTTCGGACTCGACGGCCAACCCAACGTCTTCAGACCGCGCACACCGATACTACATAGCTCGATCGCAGCCACCGTACTTCAACGTCCGTGACATCAGACCCAACCCAACGAGCGCAAGTATCAGCGTGATTCCACTACAAACCCTCCCCACACCGCGACTGTGATCTCGATTGACTGTCTGGGGAGCATTGTAGCCCTGTTGCCTCGATCCAGAGGCTGTTATATATGTTCAGACAAGATAGCTGACTCTTTGATACAGGTGCAAAGATAGATCTGATTTTCTTTTCTGTGAGCATCTATCCTGGATGTGTTCATGGCTTGCATGCATGCTGTTAGCTGAATAGACTTTGTACATTAGCATAGAGATGTGTGCTATATTGTTCTTGAGCACGCTACATGCCTTCACAAAATCTACACTTCTTCTACACACTATCAATCCTGCTCCGTCTGCACTCCCCTTTTTCAATTAAAAATAATCTGCAGGAACTGCAGAACCGTTCCTGTCGTTTCACACACGCCTGAAGAACTACAGGTGGTTTGATAATTTCATAGACTCATTGTTCGATTGGCTCGAATATTGCGGATCCAACCGGGCGCTGCTCGTTCGCTCGTTCCATGCAGTCCCCAGCAGCCAAATAGTCCGCTGGGGCAGTAGTCTCATATTACGATGCTGGCGAAACTGCTGAGCCATGCTGGATCTGCAGCTACTGGCATATGTTCGCAACGTCGGCGACTCCCGGCGCTTTCACCCCTCAAGGTGTGCAGGCGCGCGGATAGATAAAACCTGGGAGAGAGCAGGGGTAGACGGATCTAGAAGTTACGCAGTATGTTTCGCATGAGACGGATGAAACGGTCACGACCTATCGTTAGAAGGTTAAGCTGTAGCGTAAATGTGATCAGCAGCTCCGACGTTCTGCCAAGACTAGTTAGCGCCCTTCGCCGCAATTTGGTTCGTGCAGTGTGGAGCGTCGACCCTAATAGCACAAGCTATCCGCGTTCGGTACCTAATATAACGCTACAGATCAGATACATGGCAAGATAAATATCAATACCCTGACATCGAACACGCTAATCCTACCAGAATCAACCGTCGAAACTTCCTCCCAGTCTTCCAACTTAATAGCTACGTCGTTTGGCTTCGGAAGCCCAGTCACGAAGAACCTACTCTATCAGGACATCATACCTCCTCGCCGTTATAGCCAGCCACATTACTACGGACACCACCGAAACCCATTGTCCAGGACATGTCATCTTCAGCATACAATGTTTACCGAGTCGAATATGAACTCGCTTTCCAGGACCCAATGATGCCGTCCGGGACCAGATACCACAACGTCATTTTTGTCGAGACTGATAGCGATAGTAGTGGTCAGATTCTCCAGGTTGTGGGCAGCATCGGGGATGCAGACGGAATGGAGTTCAATGAAAAACGGGGGCGTAAGCCAGAGGATTCAGAGACCTATGTCCGAAAGCATTTTTTGGGCCGGCTCCAGACGTCTGATTATGAGAACGTTGTGCGGCTACTCCAGACGGTTACTCCGCCTCCTCGTCAGAGGAACTTCAACACTAAATCGAAGGCGACCGAGCAATGTAAACCAGATGGAACATTCTACGGCGCACATGAGCCGCGGCCTCCGTACATGAAGTGTACG
>Ga0247733_1000149_pt1 | contig 91543 bp, 108 predicted proteins | sample UWRJL043104R2_FD_180932 | JGI IMG/M metagenome (GOLD analysis project Ga0247733, IMG submission 180932) | Plant litter microbial communities from Arlington Agricultural Research Station in Wisconsin, United States - UWRJ-L043-104R-2 | ecosystem: Environmental > Terrestrial > Plant litter >... | reverse complement strand
ACCCTGCATCCGAGATACTGCGCGATATTAGGATGGGGGTGCGTCCGCAAGACCTCGCATACTTCGGCCTCGTGCAAAAGAAGGCTAGCCACTTTGGTCGAAGCTTTTGTGTCGCCATAATGTATCAAGCTCGGTTCTTTGATATGGCAATCCCGAAGTAATGTTTCGGGGACGCGTGTGTAGTGGTGCGGGAATGGTGGCCATATCTGCGACGTTGGAATTGATACCATCGAAAGCTCGGCTATATCGACATCGGCGGCGGAGTGATAACGGCGATTGGTGAGGGCGTAGTAGTACTGACCACCTTCTCTGAGTATGACCTTGGTATGGGAGAATGTGAGCTCTCCACCGTCTTCGACATATGCTTCATTTTGTTCGCACACTTCCATGTTCAAATGTAATTAGTGTTGAGCTTATGAAAAGATATGCTGTCTTACGGTCGAGTCAAGGTTAGTGGATTGAATTGAATATTCAAGCCATCGAAAAGTTGATGAACGTTCACAACTGGCTCGTGCGCTGCCAAGACAGCATCCTCGACCCTAGTCACCACCCGCTCCGCAAAAGTGGGGCTCTCGGTCAATCGATGATCACCAGCGTCCCTCCGTACAATAGGCAAGCAGGCTGAGACGAGGTGGATCTCCATGAGGACAAGTGAGACCATGCATCCATGACCGGTATGTCCTGCAGCCCGTCAAAAGCAGCGACAGTTCCTTTGCAGCCATGTCGCTAGGCAAGCAGTATTGCGCAGTGCGCAGGTACTTCGAAGCTTCGTCGCTACAATGAACAACGGCAACTTTTCTGCCTGGGTTCCATCGTTGCTTTGTCAAGACACACAGGTCACGATGTGTCGCCAAGTGGTTGTATCGGGTTGCTAGCATCTGTGTAGACCTGCACGCGGCTGAAGGTCCTTTGAGAAACGATGAGGACGACGTACGGTACGCTTCAGAGCGACATCGTATTTCTCAAGGAAGCCCCCGATATTCTTCACGATACTTGAGACTTCGGACATATCGAAAGAGGCGACTTTTTCTAACCTAGAGTCGACAAAGGAGTCGGAAACTTGCGGCGGCCATTCGTGGGTCATGTGATGCGTTTCATGGAGGACGAGCCGATTGCTCCTCAGGCCGACGAGAAGGTGAAATTGAATCATCCTGCCTTCTCCCAGTTACCTCGAACCCCAAATTGTAACTCACGGCCACCACGACCTTCCGCTACCTGAAAGAAGAGGTATCTATCCCTCTCGATTTCGACAGGTTGTCAAAGTAGTCGAAGGTTATGCCGATATCCAAGGCTGCGTGGGAGCAGGGCCTTAAGATGATGCTGGAAGTGACCTAGGCTCCTCCTCTGCAAGAGAATGCTAGAATTTCCATGGAAACCATGCTCATGAAGGAGGCGATTGACGATGAGCATGTGTAGACGTACAATTTCCGTCAGGTTGCCTCAAGACAAGATTGTTTTCGGGTGGGACCATCAGCCTGGAAGGGATTGTATCAGATCATGGCCGCGTCAGATATATAACTGGCGACGTATGCGTTGGCTTTCTTGTCTTCAAATGTGGAGCGTTGTGCGTGTTCTCCACGCGTCGGGACGGCGGTAGCGTTTGAAACACGCTTTTCCTGGGTAGCGTCTCATAGCCGAAAAAACCACCAAGTCAACAAAAACCGTGCTCTCGACCTCGTGCTGCGTGCGCTCAACCTTCTCCAGTATTGTCGAAAGTAAATGTCAGAAGATGCTCAACGAGCGACGTCCACCATGATCCACACCCACCAAGCCATTCATCCAATCACCGTGCACATAATCGCGCTTACGCCGCCCAACCTTCGCAAGCCAGCTAAATATGTCGTGATCAAGGCACTGCCATCAGGCGAGAGGGCCGGGCCAACGGCCTGCAACCTCGCCTGCAACCCACTTGCGCCGCGCTGATTTGCCGTGCGAGGGAAATACCTGGCCGCGCTCACACGAGCATGGCCTGATCTCACGGGTTTTGTGGGCGCTTGGATTAGCAACGGGCACGCTGCGGCAGATTGGCGGCAAGGCTATGTGGCGGTATAGCGGAGGTACATACGCAGCAGTATTCCGTGCTGGCCACCGTTTTGATTTATCATTGATTTATCAACTTTGGCTGTGCGTCTTTTCCAGCTTTCAACTTGCACGCTATCTCATCCCGAAGTCGTGCAGTCACGTCTAAGGCACCCGCTAGGCTTACCAAGACCGGGCAATCGTTGATCGGCACTCGCGACGCTGCAGCACGCAATCCCGTTGGAGACAGCTGTCATACGACCGCCCGCAGCTGTAGACGCGCATCATCGCGCGTTTGCTGTTTGCTGCCTAGCACCCACACCCTCGTAAGTACGGTCGTTATCCCTGTTGGCATGTAAAAAGCGGCGATTGCGCCTCGTAGGCTGCTGCGTTTTGCGGGTCTTACTTATACTTTGACTTCGCCGAACTCTTACTTTTCCCTTCACCTTCTTGTTTGCTAACTTTCTTGTTAAATACAGTTGTCTGCTTCCCACGTTCGCAACACGCGAGTACCCCACACATTCCAAGGACGGGCCCCACATCACACCAACAACACCACTTCGACTTCTTAACAACTACCAAATATAAACCTGCATCTTTAACTCAAGGATATCCTTGAACTCTGATACATTTTTCCAAGATGGCTTTCTCAGCACACGCCGTAAACCAGCTCCGTCGGTATTCCACACAGCTCCCTCGCGATCCGCGTTACCGACTCAAGGCTACCCTGATGACTGGATATCTGGTTTCCGCATTCACACTACCGTTTGTACCGCCACTGTTGGAGACGAGGCGGACGAGGGCTGATGGGACGAACTTGACGAGGTATGATCTAAGACTACTAGCTTTTTTTTATTATCAATGTATCCTAATCTTTGACAGGGAGAACGTGTACTGCACACTTGGCTGCGCACGATAGATCGCTCGTCGTTATCTTTCCAACATGTAAGTTACCACTCTCAACTCCGAGCATGTATCATGCATACTAAGACGGACGCAGATAACGCACAACGCCTTCTCTTCGCTTCCCTTTCCTGCTTCACGGCCTTTCGACATGCACTTTTCTTCGTCGACTTCATCTATACCCTTCATGAATCGACCTTGGTTCTTATTTATTTTTTGGCGTTCGCATTGGGCATGCATTATAGGCGTTAGACGGCTCTTTACTGCATCGAGGGAAGCCTCTGGTGGTCCCTGCTGGAAGAGAATACAGATTGCACTGCATCCGCGTGCATGGTTCATGCATCACGCATCGAAATGGACTACATCTTCACAAGCTTTGTATTCTTGATATTTCGCTTCCTACAATTTCCCTTTCTGAACATTTGCTTCCTGACATTTTGCTTCCTGACACTTCCCTTCCTGACATTTCACTTCCTGACATTTCGTTTCCTGACATTTTGCTTCCTGACATTCTGCACTCTGACATTTTGTTTCTAACATTCTGCTTAACCACATTTAGTTCCTGAAATGTCTGCTACATCTATGCGGTCACAATCAAGCGTTGCGTTCTCCGATTGGCCCGAAGCGGGCCAGGTGCGATTGCCTTCTACGCCGTACCGAAGAGATGGAAGCAACATGAACAATTCTCTACCTCACATCAACCATCTCCCCTCTTCCTCACATCGTATGTACACTCACGGCTTGCGCTGCACGAACAGAAACTACATTTCCGCGCCTTTCCCCGTGATCCGGAGATTCTTCCTCTTGCAGCTGAAAAGCTGTTCCCCGTGATATGCAGCTTTGCATGCATCACAACGCTGTCCACCAGTGCAGCCAAAGTCAGCCTGCAGATCCAGCAACCAATGCGCACTCAATGTTTTCAGGCTGAGGGCGCAGGCAACCACTACACGACGCATATCAAGAGCATTCCCCCGCCCTGACCAAACCAGCTTTCTTCCCACTTTATCCTCGCCATGGACGCCCTTTCGGGCGTCGCCAGCGGCATGGCCGTGATCTCGCTATCCCTCCAACTTATTCAGTCCATTGATATCATCAGGACCAAGATACGACATGTCAAAGGCGCTCCGGGTGAGGTCGAGAGGCTGGCACTTATTCTCGATTCGCTTGGCGCGTTGTTGGACGACGTGCGCCAGATGATGGAGTCCCAGTCGTCTAGTGGAGAGGAGACGATTCCCATGCCTTCGATGACGATCTTCGATTGTTTGAAAGGCTGCGAAAGGGAGATCGTACCGCTCTCCCAGATGGTTCAAGACTATGAGCAACGAGAGAAAGAGTCGGGCTCGAAGATAGCAAGACTACGAATGGATGCTAAGATCGGGTTTAAGACGAAGGGCATCGCAAGTATTGAGGAACGCATCCAACAGGAAATCAAACGTCTCCACATGGCGTTGACGATTAACAACACGAGACAGTATGTCGAAGATTTCTTGGTGAAAAGGTTTTCTCCCTGTAGCTCTGTCTGACCGAGGTAGATTACACGCCCTCCGTATCTTCGTGGGTAAACAAACATCCATTTCGACGGAGATCAAGAACGTCATTACGAATGTAAGAATGTCAAAACTACCCGAACGGGTACCTTCGTCTATTCCCGCCACCGACAGTACTCCCCGAACAGAGCGTGCATCGGTCCGGCTGTTGTCGTCACGCCGGCCATTCGGTGTTCATCGACAGGAAATGATACACACGAAGCTTCAGCGCTGTCTTCCAACGGATCGGCCGATTCCAGCAGAGCAAGAGCAATCTTACGAAGAGGTCTTTTTCTGGGCTTGCCAACTTCTAGGAATCGGCATCCGCTGGAGTCGTCGACGAATTTACGGGACAGTGTTATCATCGATATCTACATACCCAGTAGTTCCAGAATTTAGCAGAGCCGTGTATGATATCATAGCTCATGGTGATGTCTCGGATCTTGAACAAGCCTTCCACGGGGGTGAGGTTCATCCCTTCGCTCGAGACCAGCATGGAGAATCATTGTACCATGTAAGTCGAGTCTCGGGATGCGCCCAAGAGATAAGCTAAATGATTCGAAGATGGCTGCTTTGAACAATCGTTCGGACATTTGTCAGCTGCTTGGACAGCTTGGTGTGAAGGCCGAAGCAAGCTTTTCCGGCATATATCCTCTGGAATGGTCCCTACGATTTTTCGCCAGGCACGGCACAAGCATTGTGAGCATCATCCAATTTTTCATACTTGAACCCTACTTCGTGGATTACTTGACCATTTTCGTTGCACAGTACTTCCTCGAACTGCCCGTCGAAGCCTTGGTTTGGGTATGGAGGAACCGAGAAGACATCTTCTGTGGTGAGGATACCAGCGCCCTTGCTCACCTTTGTGTCCGAAGCCTTCTCTACTGGCTGAATAGGCCGGAGAGCAGGCTATTAGCGACCGAATATTTGAAGGGAGAATTCGCACCTTTGCTTCAAGATTGGGTCACGAAAGACTCATTTCAAATTCATTCTATCTTTCCCGTCTCTCCGACTTATTGGATCTGGTACATGGCTGCAGCTCATAGTTACGAGGTAGGAGAAGCATTCCTCGATATAATCGCTGGGCTGGGTATTGATATTGCTGAGCGCTTCAACAAAGAGTTGGAGAAATACCCCAACGACGTTCTGGTTCCAAACGCCCCCTGGCTTAATAAGTCTGAGCCTGACCGCAGGTTGGACTTTGTTTATACTCGTGGAGTTGGCTGGAGACTTGGTTGGGAGTGGATGTATGATGACGAGGCCCCTGGATATCTTCTTGTCTCCGAGTTCAGCAGTCTGGCTGCGGATATGTACTGGACTATAGGTTACGAAACATTTCCTTTTTCCGAAGTCGATCTAGGAGAGGAATGGGAGGAAAAGCGATGGCAAAAAAGTCGGTTCGATCGTCGCTGTGCCGCCAAAACTCGGAAAGAGTTGGCGCGGATGGGGTTGAAGCAACCGCGAAGTAAGATGCCCGGGCGTTGGATTGAGTAATGTTGGCTACTATGTGCAGTATTGATACCCCTCATAAAGAATGAAACATTCTTTTTTTTAGTTGAACAAGCGGCCAAGACATGAGGAAGGTCGTAACAGGCTAGACTCACTTGGTTCACGATATCGGACGTGTACCAGACTACTATCTTTCTATTGAGTCAATTTGACCAATTAGAGTCTCCTCATCGACTAAATCACTGTATAAGCTTCTAGAAGAAATACTGTAATAGTGATTCATTTTTTTCGAAAAGGACAATAAGAGCGAATTTACTCAGCAGGCGTAGCTACTTTATGAGGCTTCGCGTATATTCACCCGAAACATTCTATGAACCGGCTGCACCTGCCGATCGCGTCGCAATTACCCCACCGCCGAAGCTATCAGCGCGTCCTTCGCCCCTCGTCACAACTTTCGCGCCGCGACAATTTACACGCCCGAAATCGCGAACACTTCGTGTCAGCCTTCCCCGTCACCTACCACAATTAGTGATGTCATCATCCGCCGGCGCACAGGCCAGTAGCAGCTGCAAAAGCATGCTCGACGTCCTCCCTCCCGAACTCGTCGTACAAATCGTCGACCACCTCGCAGCAGATCGACTGACACTCTGCTCTTTCGCCCGGACATGTCGACTCTTCCAAATCGAATGCGAAAAGCGCATATACACCACCATCGAACTCTTCTCCACAAATGACCTCCGCGCCATCCTCGAAGCTTTTTCGCGCCGGCCCGATCGCATAGCTTCTGTCGAGACGCTCAGGATTCTGTATCGCTTTCACCCAGATCTGGGCGCGACGGCGCAGGAGCGCCAGGCGTTCAATGCGTGCGTGTCTCATATGAAAGCTCTGAAAGATTGGCACATTGAGAGTCCGTTTGACAATTTCAAGTGGAATGATGGCCCGGGACATGAGTGGGTGGAACAGGATATGGAGGCGTTTCGGAAGGCACTTGAGGCTTCGAGTTGGTTGAAGAGCGATATTGCGGCTGGGCAGCAAAGCTTCACTATCGGCGACCGCGGACTGGTGCGGCAAATGGACGTTGGATTGGCCAAGCTGGAGAAACGTAGGTCAACCATTGTGGTTCAGCATGAGCAAGGCTGACATGTGACAGTCGTAATTCACTCACACGGCGCCACCACCGATTTCTGGGAGCTCGACACCTTCCACTGTCTTTTCCGGCACCCCTCGCTACGATACCTACATGTCTCTTGCTTCGTTCTACCCGTGGATCTCCCAGAGCTGGAACCGTACGCGAGATCAACACCACTCACGACTCTCATCTTCGACGAGTGCGAACTCGAGCCGAAAAGCGTTGGCCGTATCTTGCGAACGCCAAAAGCGCTAAAGCATCTTACACTCGGAGAGAATGTCTACAACAACAACATATCAATAAGAGCATCAAGAGATGTGGCCGCAAGGCTGTCACGAGCGGCCGAAGCATCGTTGGAAGCGCTGAAAGAAGCGGCCCACTCGCTAGAAACACTCACGCACCATGACCCTCTCTGGAGAATCCTAGATGATCCCTACAGGCACCGCCCGATCAAAGGTGACGGCATGCGAGACTTCCACCAACTTGGCTTCATGGACATCGACCCCTGCTCGTTCCTCCATCAATTCGTTCTCTCACACGCACAAGCGCCCCCGAACTTAGAGACACTCCGACTAAACCACGCACGTCAAAAGCTTGGAGAACCCGCCACTCGGTTTGCAATCAACGTCTTCGAAACCCTTCCGAAGCATGAACCATATACGTATCTCGCCCCTCTCAAAACGCTAGAGTTCGCACAGGCAGCTTCTGCGGAGAGCTGGCAAGCGAGGTCAGGTTATATCTGTCAAGAGGACAGATTGCGCGAACGCCATGAATACGCTTTCAAGCTGTACAAGCACGGCATTGACATGAAGATGTACCTAGAAGCTACGTGGAGGGACGGCCTCCAACCGCCGTACCTCCAAGGCGAACCAAAGCCCCGACTCGTGTCCGTCTACGACTCCACGCAGATCGGCTTCCGTCGCCACATCTCAGAATTCCAAGATGACGATACCCCTGTGAGACCCGAAACCGAGGTGACAATCAACCCGTTCGCTCTTACCCCGCAAAACCCTCACCTCATTCCTACGAACTTCCGTGCCAGGACTAGGTCCACAAGCAGCTCTCCGTCCCGATCCCGATCCCCAGCTACAACTCCACTCGCCCAGGCGGACGAGGAACCTCCCGAGACGGACCAGCTCAACATGCCAGATATCCAACGCATACGCAACGAGCTCACGCGCCGACTCAACAGAGTCTGGATGGACATGGACGAGGAGGACAAGGACGACGACGAGGACGAAATGGACATGATGCCCATGGACCTTGCGTATGTCGACACTGATGAGGAGATGGACGATCTGGATGATCTCGATGAGGAGTTTCTGGAGGAGTGGGCGGATATGTTGGAGCAGGAGGAGGGCGAGGGGGATGAGGATGATGACGACGGCGAGGTGGATTTGGATGAGGAGGATGAGGACTTTTTGCAGGCCGTGCTGGAGGAGGAGGTCGAGGTTGGCGGGAATGGGGATGCGGATGGGACGGTGATCTTGCACTTTGAGGCAAGTGCGGGGCCTGACGAGGCTGTGGAGGGAAGTGAGGAGGTTGTGTAGGGTGGAGGCTTGGTGCGTTGACGCGTGAATTGGAGTGGCGGCCATGAAGAACATGTATATATCCATGTCATTGGTTGTTGTATATGTATAGTATTACAGCGCGATCTACCACCCATCTTTGGGCCAGGCCCAATACTGTGTTTATGACCTTCCCTGTCTTGATCTTGCTCAATGTCGCCAGTTTCCGCTTCATTGGTCCATTTCTCCACGACACGAAATTGTAGGCACGTCCATGGTACAGTGAAGAGGTTTGTTACTAGAGGGTTTCCTTCGGGTTGTACCACGTTTCTCTCAATAGAGAACTATCTACACTAAGAAGGCATCTTCTCATGTCGGACGCGTGTGTATGCTGGATATTGCAATAGCTGCACCATCGCCACATATGCAAAACCCAAATCCGCTCAGCAGAGAGAGTGCCTGAAACTATGCTATGACGAGGTGTATGAAAATGGATGGGCTGGACCGAGAAAAGTTGATAGCAAAGGAAGACCCATAGAGTCTGATACCATTCGACAACGCGCGTTGCATCGGTATACCGATCCACCAGTTCCACGTTCCATACCATAGGCGAGCCCACCACATACTATCCTTCACCAAACTACCCTTCGTCCCTCACATCACGCCCCGAGACGAACCGTCGCCGCCTCCCACAGCCGCACCACCGGCCCTTGCAACCCCGACCTTGCAGCGCTGTGTAGAGATTCAGCATAAACACCGTTCAAATCACAGTAGGGGTGACAAACCTTGATAGTGTGACCCCTCTCACGACACATAGTGCACTTGACCATAGACCAGTCCTTTGGCTCGTGGCAGTCGCGAGCAAAGTGGCCATTCTTCTCACAGTTATGGCAAATCGCATCTGCCACATTGAAGGTACGAGGTGGCCAGGTAGAGGGTAGTAGAGTAGGGGCAGGTGCAGAGCTGCCGAATGCGCTGGTAGGTTCGAGGCGGACGGGGGAGGCTGCACGGGCGGAGATTCGGGTCGACAGCGAGACACGAGGAGAGAGTAGATGGTTGAATGCATTGGTCGGGATAGAGCAGAGACCGGAGACTTTGGGAGAATCGCCAGGGCTGACGCTCTTGACCGCTCTAATAGAGTCCGAGCAGTCGTCCGTCTTATCAGGAGACGCTACGCGTGAGGGAACTTGTTCAGCGGCGAGCTCCAATGAAGCGATTTCAGAGGGCGAAAGGCCAAATGAATTCTGAGAATCGAAAGGGCGACCGAACAGCGTCTTAGCAGGGTTTTGAAAGCGGCGGAAGGATGAAGGGCCACTCTCGTCCACAGCCGTGTCTTCCGCATATACATGCTCCAGGAAATTTCTCAGTAGCTGGCTGTTGCGGTACTTCGCAATGATTTCGACCGCTTTCCGGGTGACGTCCGTGTTCTCAGGATTGTCGCTGACCCTGGATGCATATACGGCGACAACAACGTCATCGGATTGCCATTTCTCCATGTGGAACCAGGACAGGGCTTGTTCGTATGTCTCAATAGTGTCCGAAGGGGTATCCGTACTGGATTCGGTTGGTGGCACTGGATCCTGGATTGAAGCGGACGCGGACATAATTGCCGCGTCGTTTTGGCTCGCAGCAGTTTGCTGGTGCTGAGCCTGCTGCGCCTGTTCGCGGGCCGCAATAATGTGCTCCAGTTGGTGCATCTGAAGTATGTGTTGTTGCAGAACGTTCTTGTAGCCGCTAAACTGCGCGATCAGCTCCTGCCTGCGTTGTACACATTGAGCCCTAAGTTGTGCGAGATTCGGGTTGGCAAGATTCAGGGCACCTCCATCCTGCGGGGCGGTGCGAGGGACATGATCCTTCTTCGGCAAAACAGTGTCTGTAGTTGGTCCCTCAACAAAATTGGTCTCAGGCACAACGGTGGGAGTAGCCTTCATGTCCTTTGGGCTTCCAGGTGATGCACACTGGTCGTTAGTAGATAATGAGTGATCGCACTTTGGATTGAGATGTGGAGGGAAGGGAGAGGGGTGCAAACAATTGGTAAGCAAAGGGGAGTAAGGGCGGCCAGTGGTGGGCCTCTCCTTAGCTAGCATGTCGTCCTTTATCGGCACGGTGGTGTACGTCGATGGCGCCTCAGTGACTTTGGCTTTAGGGACGATGGTGTATGTAGTCGGACCATCCTTAAATCTAGCCTTGGATGTTGTAGTGGACGTAGTCGCTCCGCTATTGTCCATGGCCTTGCCCTCAGCTTTGGCAGCCTTCGTATCAAGGTTGGTCTCGACACGCTCAATATCGCTCTGTTCAACATACTCGCTGTCATAGTCGTTGTCATACTCGTCGTCTTCAAACTCCTCACCGTCGTAATGATCCTGAAGATGATTGGACTCATCATACTCGCCGCAATACGGCTTTTCGAATTCTTCCGTCACCTCGGGCTGCACCTCCCTGGCCAAATCAAAGGCATCTTTTGGAGTGACCCTATCTTCGAGCTTTTTGTCCACAATCCACTTCCACACCGTCTTCATGCTCGTATTTATGATTTCGGTCTCGGGGCCAAAGACGTTGTCCTCATCGATGGGGATCTGGACGGTGTGATCACCGGATTTGACTACCGCGCAGTAGGTGATGGTTAGATCCTTGGAGGTGGGCGGAGCTGAGGCCCAGGTGTCGTTTGTGGAGGGCGCGTCGGACGGGTGTTCTACTGTTGACTTCGGGCTGTTGTGACCGTTGGGTGCAATGCGGGCAGTACGAAGAGACTCTCGCAAACCCCACGATGGGTCAACATTTTCCTTATTCGATCCGAAAGTATCCCAGCCCGTTGACGGCGATAGATCGTGGACGTTCACGTTGAGCTCTTCCAAAGTATCCACTTTCGGCCGCAGGTCGCCTACATAGTCGTTGAAAAGTGACGCGCCAAAGGCATTTTGAGAGCCGGCGTCAATAGCGGCATTGTCGTGATCAAGATCCCCCCAATATGCACCTCCAGCTGCAGGGCAACAATCTTTGGAGGTGTACTGCACCGTTTTCGTGAAAGGAGGACCATGATCGGCGTCGAGTCCCCACTCCAGGGTATGCTCCGGGATAATTCCCTTCTGAGCATCTTCGAAAATCTTATCCTCTCCCAGATCAACCTCGCCAGTCTCGCCGAAGCCCATTTTCACGAGGTTGGCTTGCTTCGCCTTTGTAAACGCATCGACACAATCAACGTCCAGACCTTGGTCGGATCGATTCATGACAATGACAGCCATTGCTCGCAAAATCTCGGGTACGAATAGAGGCTTGCGGTCCAGGCACTCCTTGAAAATTCTTACTAAAGTCGTGTCCTCGCCATCGGCCTGAGAAGGGTCCATATTGAGCCGCGCCAAAGCCCGCGAGAAGTTCTGGAAATCGGTACTGTCAGCGTATCCCCTAGAGCTGAGTATGCCACAAACTGTCCCGTTTTCTAGAATAGTTGAGAACTTGGCTGCGTCCGACTCATGGCGTGCCTTCAAGAAATCGACAGGACCATCGCCCATCGCACACGCGCTGCAGTTGACATCTAGCGGAACGCCGCACGTGGGGCAGTCCAGGCAGCAGGGGTTCGGTCCGTCAAGCTTGTTGCAAACCGCACATTCGGTAACGGTATGGTCGGGGTCAGAACGAGCTGCTGTCTCAGCTTTATTGACTTCCTCAGGCATATCGATCTTTCCAATGTGGGTATCGTCCTTGCATTCCGTCTTGTTCAAGACCTCCTCCGTCTCAACAGGACAGCAAGAGTCACAGCCCCAGTTGCAGCCCTTGCAGACATTCGATAGCTGGTCGGGGGAGTTTCCAGGACCGATTGGAGCTGCTGATGAATTAGGAACTGGATCCCGCACACTCGAGTAGATGTCTAGTTGGGTCGAATTCGATGGCTGTGCTGAGGGCCCAACAGCAATAATGCTGCACGATCGAGGGTCGTTTAGATCTGAGCGTCGACCAAAAGTCGGCCTGCGCGTCGGCCACTCGTTCAACGGGAAGCACCTCTCGTCCGCAGGTTTAGAACTGGTGGAATTTCCGGGCAGCTGATACTGGTCAAACGACTGGTAAGTGGCACACTCGACGGATGGAGGGCAATCATCAACAAAACGCGAGTAACCGAAGGAACCCGGCATTGGCTTCGTATGAAGTAGTGGGCCAGAAGCGCCAACTTCTGACCCCATCTTTGGAAGGGCAGAGACAACCGGGTTGGTTTCAATGTCGATGTGGCTTGAGTTCTGCCTTGGGTAGGTGTCGACGATCTTTTGCTCGTGGGCGCTAAGGACGCGGGACTTCGGCGCGGCCTTGACAGTGTCGTTCGTTGGCTTTGTATCGGATGGAGCAATTTGCTGGTGAGTCTTGCTCTCAACAGGGTAGACTTTGCTGTGTAGCGTCGTCTGTGAGGTGCCACGCGGATCGATATAAGTTTCGCGGATTTCAGGGCGGAATGCTTCGCCACCCATACGCTCGAAGCGCTCTTGTGCCTTTGCGTAGTTTTCTCGATCATTGGCGCGGATTTGAGCGTGGAAATTACCCCAACCTCCACGAGAGGGATCAGAGTGATTGAGAACCTGTGGGCTCTTGGGTAACATGCCGTATGGGACCTTCCCGAAAGTAGAGAAGTCTGCAGTAGATGCAACTGGAGCGGACACACCCTCGTTGGCCATGGACGCACGAAGGTAAGACGCGAACGGAGCCGGAAGTGCTAACTTATCAGCATCGAAGGGAGCCTCGCTCTCCTCTTCAGCAGAGCCATCATTGCTAACAACTGAACTCGCGAGAGATGTGATAAAACGCGCGTCATCAATGGCTTCCTGTGTTTGTTGTGCCGCCGAATCTTCGAGTTCAAGATGCTTGTCTTTCGCATCTTGTCCCCGAGCTTCTGCTAATGCAGGCGAAGCAGGTTGCCCAATTTGCAGTGAGTTAGACGATTGACGCGAATGTAGCTTAGAATGTCTGGCCGATAGAACACTGTTCAATGAATGGAGGGGAATGTTCTCGTGGACACTTAAAATGCGCTCCGGCATGTTCGAGTCGACTGTGGATAGCATTAGTTCTGAAGATGGCCTAAAGTATTTCTGTAGTGACCTACTAGAGTTGCTAGTACCGGCGATAACATCGGCCTTGGGCACTGATGCGACACCAGCCGCAGACTCTCCGACAGCTACATCGGCACCACCGCGCACCGGAATCTCCTCGCTGGAAGCAGGCGCAGGCACAGGCACGCGGGTATCTTTCGAGCGCGAAGGAAACCTAGCAACACCTCGAGCCACCCACTCGAGCGCAGAATCATCAGAGACTTTGACATCGACCCAGTCTCCCGCAACAGAGAGCTGGACGTCAACCTCGTCATCAAGATATTGGTGCATGCGAGGTGACGCAGGAGTAGGCGTTGCAGGCTGAGCTATGTCTTTGTCCAACCATTCGGCGGCAATAGAAGAATCGACCTTGACGTCAGCCCAGTATCCAGCGACAGGGAGCTTGACGTAAGCCGCATTGTCCGTGGCGACGGCGGGCTTGCTGGACACTGAGGCATTGGTGCTAGCAGAAGGTGTGTACACTGTTGCTTCCGGACGGAGGCGGTCGGGGCTAGGCGACCGGGCCCAGTCCGAGACGTCCATGAAGGGCGATTCGGACGTCGCAGATGGGTTAGAGTTGTTGAGTATGAGGAATTGCAGTGGAGGAGAAAGGGAGTGTGGGGAGTAAGGTGATGTGAGGAGGCAGTCAGAGCTTGCCGGGCTCGGTTGATATAGGCGAAGATATTTGGGTGAAGGCGGTAAGCGCAGTGTGTGGCGCGAAAGCGAAGCAGTTTAAAGTTGATATGGACCGAGCTTCTGCAGCGTTGGTGTGGCGTCAAAAGGTGAGAGAACGGGTGGGCGAAATATGACGAAGCTTGCAATCAGGTGACACCGGCGAGACGGGTCCTCTTGGGGCGTAGGCCAGTCAACCGCAAATCCTCTGGCGCGGATGAACGTCCAGTCGCCCACAGTAAAGGCGTGACCTCAATGATCACCCCAGCAGCGGCCGTCGCTCACCCACACCAGCCTCCCTCACACCCCGCCAAACCCACCCACTCCTCTCCTCCATTCCCTCATCAACCTCTCTCACCTCATCATCCCCCAACTTCCCAGTGACCTTTCTAGACCACCTGCCCCACGGCTCTGCCGTTCTCACCCAAATGCCCTCTTTCCCGTTACCATACACAGCCCACCCGCCCGTCCTCGCCCTCAATGCAAACACAATCCCTTCAATGAGCTTCACAAGAGCGTAGAGAACCACAACGCCGAACAGCGTGCAGAAGATGGTGACGAGGGAGGTCAGGAAGGTGATAGTGGAGACTTGGCATCCGAGGCCGCTGGTGCGTAGTTCGAAGCGCTCGGGGCCTGAGGCGCAGATGGATTTGTGTCGGATGGGGGAGAGGAGGGGAAAGGCGCGGGAGAGGGTGTCTGTGGGGAGGGGGAGGCAAGTTTGTGACTGTCTTAGGCGTCAGTATTTCCTTTGTTTATCTCCAGATATCTCGAGTTGCTAAACGCCGCAGCGCACATGTCGTAGGCAATATGTGTGATATCAGGTTGACGTGGAACAACAATTGTACAAGAAAATGGCTTACAAGCGCACACCACCCACAAAACCCCTTACTCCGATGACAATCTCCACAGTCACTAATTCCCCAGCATTTCTCCAATCTGCTTCTATCGTTCTTGGGGCTTTTATCCCATCGCTGCTGCAGGATGTCTGACACGTTGAACAGCGGATCAATGCTGTAAAGGCCGGACGAAGGGCAGTTGGTAGGCATTGTGAGCTTGGTACAGTAGAAGATGCCTAGTGGAGGGACGGGACTTCGAATGGCACACGCGGTAATGTTTGTGTGGGAGTGGTGATGTGGTGGAGGTGTGAGGTAGGATTGATGACGTTCACGTTATGTGGCTGGGAAAGTGGGGTATACGACTAGTTCGAACATAGCCTGTAGCGTCCGCATCAAGCCACACACTCTAACACCACGACGTGGACGTTCGAATTTGCACATTCATTCAAGATATATACACTAGAAATGAAAGCAAGCGAGAGTAAGATCAAGCCTTTGCGCATCGGCTGATGGAGCCCTGCTTCTTGCACTTGTACCCCTTCACACAAGCAGTAGGGCCTTTCCAGTTGCGGCCTCCGCATTGTGCACCCTATTGGGAAAACGAATTAGCTCCTTGCTTTTGTGCGCGCAATAGGCGTGCAGACAGCATCCCGCATCCGAGGCCTTTTTGTTCTTGATGAGAAATTTTTATGCACGTACCGGACCAGCTTGCGAAGGGCCGGCCTTGAGGGCGAGGATCTTGGCGGCGGCGTGCTCACCAACGGAGACGATGTAGGAGGTCGGGTTGGTGGTGATGTGGCTAGATAAATTCAGTATTTCTCAAGAGGCGTAAGATGATGAAGGGACTTACCCAGGGAAGATGGAAGCATCAACGACGTGGATGTTGTCAGTGCCGTAGACCTGGGTGTTGACATCAACAACAGAGGTTCCGCCAGTAAGACCGCTGTCAGTTCCAATCTTGGCGGTGCCGATCCAGTGGTTGGCGCGACGAGCAGCGGCGGTCTTGGGGAGACTGGCGACGTAGGCCTCAATGGTCTGGTTGTTGGCGGGAACCTCCCATGTGATTGAGGGAACCTTGGCAATGGCCTTCTGGATGTTCTTGAGACCCTGGATGACGGCATCGGTATCGGCTTGAGTCTGGAGGTAAGGGGCCTTGGAGACAAATATGTTCAGGGCACCGTTGATCGAGAGGACGCCACGAGAGCTGGAGCCACGGCCAAGGTACTGGCTGATGGTCAAGGAGTGGGTGTCATTTTCCTTGGGGCCTTCAACGCGAGCAGTGTACTGCATGGATCGCTCGACGCCATCCGTGCCCTTGATGACCTCCCAGGCGAGGGGGCCGATGTTGGGAGCAGATTGGGCGAGTATGCCTGAGCGGTGGTTCAGGTACGCATCCCTGTCCTCGGGGTTGGGGTCTCTCCAGGCCTGGTAGAAATCGTAGAAAGAGACATTGGAGTGCTGCACAACGAGATCGGTGTTGACGTGGTCGTTGAGGTTCTGGCCAACCGGGAGGTTGATCCATTCGGTCTCGTTGATGAAGGTAGCACCATCACGAGCGCTGTTCTTGACGACGTTGAGCTGGTCCTTTGGTCCGATACCACTTCGGAAGAGGAGCTTGGAGGAGCCAAAAGCTCCAGCCGAGAGAATGACGCGTCCACCTTCGGCGAGCTTGACAATGCCGCAGGATCCGCTCTCGAGCTCGACGCCCGTGGCCTTTCCGCCAGTACGAACAACACGCTTGACGCCAGTGTCGGTCAAGAGCTTGAAGTTGGATCGCTTGAGAGCACTGACAAGGTATGTGCCGAGGGGTCCTTGTCGTTGTCCATTCTCGTACATGAAAGGAGAGTGCGAAAAGACCTTGTTCTTCTGCTCCGGAACATCGTTCGCAGTGACTTGCTTCCAGCCATCAGCGGCAAAAGCAGTCGCAAGGACATCGAATCCCTCCTGCTTGTAGCGCTTTCCGTCCACGGAGGGGGTGTCTGTGCCGGGAATACGCTTGAAGACGGCATCGACGGATGATTTGATATCCTTGGCCTTCCAGCCCGCAGGGAAGTTGACATCCCAATCGACGGGATCGGGTTTCCACCAAAGTGCAGCGTTGACAGCAGTGCCTCCACCGAGAACACATCCAGCCATCTGGTCGATGTCGGTGCAAGCAATGCCGGCGGAGTCGACCCAGATCTGGTTGCAGAGACCCGGAACGTCGAAGCGGGTAAGGTCGGTGCCATCGAGCCAGCTTGGCTTCCAATTGGCGGTGGTAATCTTGGATCCGCCCAACTTGCCGAGAGAGGGGGGACCCTTCTCAATCAAGAGCACCTTCTTGCCGGCCTCGGAGAGCTTGTCGGCCACAGGAATACCACCAGCACCAGCACCAACGACGATGTAGTCATACGCTTCAGTCGGAGCTGGCGATCCAGAGCATACAGCCGGGCCAGTCGGCGTGGGGGTAGGAGTAGGAGTGCCGGTGGGGGTAGGAGTGGGAGTCGTGCCAATACCACCAACCCAATCGGCATACTTTGTGTTTCTAGCACGATCAACCTCCATGCCAAATTGGGACTGGCCATTGTTGTGGAAGACCCAACCGGTCGGACCGGTCGGGGGCAAGGCGTTGTGCTGAGCCCAACCGATGACCTGCACACCATTCTCATCAGCCGGGATCTGAGAGCCATCGGCGCCCTCTTGGTTCCAAACCCAACACCATTGGCAGCGGTAAATCAGCTCGAAATGGGTTTCGTTGACTTTGTGCGAGATCTGTGTGATTGTGGCGTTGCCGGTGTAGTCGTTAGGGGCGGAGTACCCTCTGTCCATTGGTTAGCAATGCACGGTTCCCAACATGCTGATTTACGTACCCAGCGTAGACAAATTGAGTCCTGACGTTGTCGCCGTTGGGAGAAGCCACAAGCAGCAGGGCGTTTGGCATGCCACCTCCGTGGCTGATACCAGCCCATCCTTTCCTGCCTGTTCGGAGAGAACCGACCTATGAAACAGTTAGTCGTATGCCAGATTTAGAAGCCAGGTCGAATACATACCAGGTAACCAATGTACTCGGCGTTACCCGAGCCAGTTGGCGGCAATGCATAACCCCACTCAAGGCCGCCAGTGGTTTGGCTCTCATCAACGATTTGACGCCTGCGGACAGTTAAGCCAAAGTCCCTAGAAACAAGTCTCTAGAAATAAGCTCAAACGTACAGGAACTCAATGCCCGACGCGGAGTCGGTGTACTTTTCCTGCGCGAGCGCAGTCGCGGCAACTACTCCCGTTAGCACTCATCCCAGAATCAATTGGTTGCATTGCCACTCACAGAGAGGCGACAGCAGCGAAGCCGTCTTGAAGAAGGTAGAGCCTTTCATCTTGAGATACTACTACCGGCACAAAACAAACCTGAGAGATCCGAGAGAAGAGGCCACAGAGCCAGACCCATGCCGGCGCGACCTTCTCATTATATACACTCTACAGCACCCTGTACATTAGAGGACGAAGCTTTGCCCAGAGCATGAGCCACTCTTGCAATTACCCCAAAGCATTGTGACTTTTTCCCCTGCCACGGCGGCATTTGCGGCGTTCCAGGGACCGGAACGACAGGAAATCCATCCTTGCCACTGAGTTCCAGAGTAAAGGCCGGCTGAGCAAAGCACGACGCGCGATTCGCTGGAGCATCACATGGGCACTCTGGGCGAAGTTCGCGAACAAGAAATTAATATGGGCGAATGAAACGGGGGTGGGCGGTGATTGATGTAAATTGATAAAGGACCGGCTGCAAGGGCAGATCTGCCGTCGTGCCTGTCAACTCAAGGCGCTAAACCTTCCCCACACTCGCTTGGCTGCCCCGAAGGGGACTCGTCCGACCTTGTTTCAGCTAGCGTAGCCGTCCGCTGATTGCACCACAACGTTGAACTTCCGCCTACCAGAACCTTTCCTCATGCACCGCGACACCCTGTGCACTGCCCTTCTCGAAGGGAGACGCCTACGAGCGGTGTGCCGCTGTGGCTGATGAGCGTTTCCACCGTCGCCCTTTTCGGTCGCGTTGCACATGTTAAATCGCACCTGTATCGCCGTCCCTAGTCGATAGCACACTTCTTAGTATCAACGGTGATGATCGAAACGGTACGCCTTCCAATAGATGACTGTTTATTAATTTGTACGTCAAGACCAGACCGACCGCAAACTTCAGTCCGTCCATCGTCGCCTCGGCCAGCTCCAGCTCCTTCCTGTGAAATCTATGCACTCAATTTTCCGGAAATCTTCCACACGCCCGCGCCCCGGCACGAATACCTTCCATCTCCGCATCCCACAAGCGAGACTATAGCCCACTTACCTTATTGAGTCTGACATTGTCTTCCTCTTCATTTGTCGCTTCTCCGGTCGCTTCTACCTCTCCCACGTGTCTGACGTCCCGGAAACCCCTACGGACAGCAAGATAGATTGAGCTCCACGTCTTGGCGAAGCTACCATCCCGCCTCCACTCTACACAGTGTCCATTCGCCACGTTGTCAACTTTAGCAGAGAATCCCTTTGAAGCTGTCTTGCTCTAATTCTGGTTCGGAAATCCGTGCTGTTCTAGTCTGATTTCAGTTCTCTTGTACAAGCCTTCGCCATTGCGCCATGTATAAGTTCCCATTACGGAGATTCATATCCTTATATAGGACCTGCGGGCGGATTCGCACGCATGGATCTCCATACACTTCTCTCTTAACGGCGTCGGACGGTCATACACACCGAAAGCAGCCAGTTCAATATCGTCAATATACACTATACTAGTGTCTACTCTACATACCAACATTCGCTGACCGAGTACTGCAGAAGTACGACGGGTACAATTTTCCCATCCAACAATCCAAGCGCCGACGTTGAAATGTGTAGCGCAGATCTGTCCCGGAGGTAACGCCCAAACGATATTATTTGGAATAGTGGATGAGTACCAACTCAAACATGCGCAAACGACATATTTCGACGCATTTAGCCCTGGTCCGCTACACACATTCAGAATGATCCCCGAGTCCCGCGCCACACAGAAGTAAGCTTGCGAAAGCTATCAGGTTCAAGCCGGAGACCAGTTCACTAGAAAGTAGTACCGTTATCAAAGTCGACGATTCTTGACGGCACAAATCACTGGCCTCAAATGTACAATGAACTGTTCTTCGCACACATGCAGCTAGCCGCAGCCCAGGGCTCAAGACCGACGAGGACACCGCGGAAGCCAATGGCGAATGGAAGCACGAGGCCTTACGAAGATAGAGACACGGTATACCTCAATCTACCAACCTACATCCAGAGAGCCGCTCAGTTCTCCGCGTGTCCTCCTCACGGCCATCTCGGTCGCTGCAGTTGCTTCCCGAGAGCTGAACCCATGTCTCTCTAGGGCGCACGCAATTGCCACAATGCGCAGCTGGGTGCGAAGGGCGGCGGAATTACGGCTTCACCAACCGTCAAAATCCGGGGGCCTATAGCTAAACGTTTGGACCCCGGAACCAAGTTCTAGTCGTATTGGCCGAACCAGACGTCGCGTCATTTACTTGATTAGACGCGGTAGTGGGAAGACAGCAACAGAATATGCACGTAAGCCTGTTCACACGTGCAACGAAATTCCTATAATAGGTCGAGACTAGGGAGTGCATCGTTCGTGGCTGCAAGTGGGCATGGACCATTTGAAGTGTCCCAATGCCACATCCGAGCTGGGTTGGTACATGGAACAATCACGCAGATAGTCTACCCTCTTACCCAATTGTGGGATCGCTTAAACGTAATCCTTACTTGCACCTATACACAGTATTAAACAGGCTATGCAACGACGAAGTAGATCCAAGTCCCATCACGTGCCCTCGCGGTGATCAGTCGCCCGCCCCACCCATACGATCCGCAAGCTCCAGAGCTCCCTCCAAAGCTTCATTAACCCACACCTCTACGCTCCCAACGCAGCCACAACACCACGGTTTGCCGCCATAGCACCCTGCATATACCCGGATACAACCAGGACAGCGCAGAGCCGCGCTGCCGTACACTATGCATGACGAACGTGAGTTCTCCACACTCTCTCCGCTTCCCCGCACTGCACGGCTGCGGCGTGAACGGCCGCTTTGCTTGGCCTCGGTGCGCCACACTTCTTTGATACTCTGCAATTGCATGCAATTGCATTCCAGAATTATGTGTGCAGCTTGAGACTCGAGGATGAGGCTTTATGCGCGCGTGGCTGCGTGGTCGCGAGGGAATTGCGCACCAACGCTCCCCGGGATCTTGCTCACGCTTCGCGACCTTCCCACCACACACCTCTACATACCAACTGAACAAAGCTAACCTCACCCGACAGACCCCCACCCCCTCCTCGCCCAAGTCCCCCTAACAGTCTCCCCCTTCCTCACCCTCCCAACCGCAACCCCACTTCCCTACACCTACAAGCAGCTGCCCTCCACGCTCCCTCCAAGCATGCTCTCGCAACCTCCTACCAACAACCAAACCGCCCCACCAACCCAATCCTCCCAACAACAACAGCAGCAACCCCAACAACCCGCATACATCCTCTCCGCCACAGGCCAAACAGCCGCACCCGACCAAATCCTCGCCTCCTGTCTATCCCTCCAATCGCACCTCCAGACTCTCGAGTCCAACGCCAGGTCTACACTGCAGGACTGGGAGGAAAGGAGAAGGAAGGAGGATCTTGCGGAGAAGAGGCGGGTCGCGCCCGGGTGGTTGGATGGCGATGTTAAGATACTGGTGCCGGAGAATGTGGATGGGCAGAAGCAGGGAGACGGGGCGGATGTGGAGATGGGTGAGGATAGGCCGGAGAGGCATAGCGTGGGTATACAGGGCTTGATGGACAAGAGGGAGTCGGGGCTGGATTCAAGGGAGGGAGAGGAATTGGATCGTGCGTTTGGCGGGATGGGCATACAGTGAGGATTGCTCACCGTTCTATCGCGATTTGGAGTTCAGGCGTTTACGAATCACGGCGTCACGGCTTACATATAATGATACCAAGAGTACTACGACCAGCGGCAACCAAGACAATATTAATCTACAAGCCCTAGAAGAAGCCCCTTGCATCTCATGCCCTTCCAGAACTTTTAGCCAGTGAAAAAAGAAGCGTCTGCGCGACCGCTCAGCTCAGCTCAATCCACCCGAACACATCCCCGTCGCAGCGCGACATTACAAACATACGAAAGCAGAAAGGAGGGGAATCAAGAAGTATAGAATGTGTAGAACTGGACCCGAATCTTGCACCACCTCGCGTGGAACCCAGCAAACCATTGACGCCGGACGAGAATGCTTAACGGCGACCGTGCGAGCGGTTGCCCATGGTGCTTTGCAGAGACTCGACCTCGGTCTCGAGCTGCTTGATGAGCGCGTGGCTGCCCTCGAGATCCTTGTTGAGGCGGTCGCGCTCCGAGATGAGCTTCTGCTCCCACTGTCTGAATCGCTGCTCCTCGACCTTGACCTGCTCGGTGAAGCGCTTGCGCAGCGCCTCTTCCTCCTCCTTGAACTTGGGGTTGTCGAGCTTCCGCGGGCGGGCCTCGCCAAACTTCCGCGTCTCCATCTGCTGCGCGCGGTAGGCCTCGTAGTGGTTCTCCTCGGTGGTGTGAATCAGGTCGAGCATGTGGGTCCGGATGAGAATAGCGCGGAGCTTCTTGAAGTCGCAGTGTTCCTCGTTCTCGACTTCGGCGACACCCCAGGCGTATTGTCGGCCCTTGACGGTGCGGCCATCGTTGGTCTGGACGTCCTTCTCGGAGCCAATGACGGAGAAAGGCATGGCGTTGATCAGGCCGCGGGCGTGGTTGAGAGCGGCATCATCGTCTTCCTCTAGCGGCGGCTGGTAGATCTTGATACCCTGCGCCTCAATGACAGCGCTCACCTGGACTGTGTTAGAAAGGTCACACGGATTATAGCGCCTAACGTACCCTGGCCTTGAACTTTGCCAAATCATACGGGCTGAGGGTATCCGCCTTCGCAACAACCGGGATCAAGTTGACGCGCGTGCACAGCTTCTTCATGACCTCAATGTCCAGAGGCTTCAAAGTGTGGCCGGTAGGTCGGATGAAGTACAGGCAGGCGTGCACACGGAGGTCGATCTTATCGCTGCGGCGCGGTTGCTGCTCTTGCAACATGTAGGACTCGTGCTGGTCGTCGAGGAACTCGATGATGGGCTGCCATGAGTCGCGGTTGTTGACGTAGTCGCCAAAGCCCGGGGTGTCGATAACGGTCAGGCGAACTGGCGCTGTTAGCCCTGGCTGCACGACCCAGAGGTATGGAGTGCATACCCTTGAAGAACTTCTCCTCCAACTCGGCCTTGGTGATCTCGATCTCGACCGTCTTGTCCATCTGCTTCATGTGTCGGCGCTTGTGGTCGGCATAATTCTTAATCGTAGTCGAGAAGAGGGTGTTGATAAAGGTGGTCTTTCCGAGGCCTGACTCGCCCGCCACCTGAGCTTGTTAGAGCGTGTCCAAGCAACGTGTTGTATGCGATCCGTACCATGATAGTGAAGGCAGCTCCGCGCTTCGCGACAATCTTGTGCCTGCTCAACGTTAGGCTCGAACGCGGTGCGTGCGTACTAGTGGAGGACGTACCGCTGGTTGGGCAGCTGCGATGCTTATTAGCGAGAGTAAACACAGCCGTAGAGGGGTGTATACATACATTGGCAATGCCAATTGGAGATGCTGACTCGGCCATTGTGTCGTGTGTGTTGCGGATGTGGCTGTGGGTCGTAGTTCTGGGGTGGCCTGTTAGCGGAGGCCTCTGGGGTGTCAACGCGCGCAATTACCAGAAGACAAGTACAGAGCGAGGCAGGGGAAGCTCGTTCTGCGTTCGTGTGCGGACGGCGTGCAGAGGGTCGGTGCTTGGGGGAGGTGGTGAGTGCTGCGTGGTGGTGTTGCTGTACAATTTGGCGTCCCCTTTCTCTGCACGACCCCCCTGGGCAAGCGCGAGTCCAGATTGGGGAAAGCGCCATCAACGGTGGTCGGTCGTCACACTAGCGTCCGCCCGAGCTCTAATCTTCAAGAAAAAGTTGACGACGCGAATCCCCGCCCCCGCAACATGCGACAGCCACGATAACGACAGATTATAAAGATGAAGACCGATTTTCAGGTACGAATTGCGCCTAGTGTTTCATCGGAATACCATTAACGCTCTGCGCAGTTCTCCAACTTGCTCGGGACCGTGTACAATCGAGGCAACCTCTTGTTCACCCCAGATGGAACCTGTCTGCTCTCTCCTGTAGGCAATCGAGTGTCAATATTCGACCTTGTGAAGTGTGTACATCATTCAAAGAAGGAGCGGTCTCATTTGCTAATCAGCAACCAGCTCCAAATCATACACACTCCCGTTTGCGCATCGGAAAAATATCGCTCGACTAGCACTAAACCCTCGAGGAAACTTGCTTCTCACCGTAGACGAGGACGGCCGCGCGATCCTCACGAATGTGCCCCGCCGCATAGTCCTGTACCACTTCTCCCTCCGAGGCGAGGTGAATGCGCTCGCCTTCGCGCCTTCAGGACGGCATTTCGCAGTGGGAATAGGACGGCAGATCGAGATATGGCACACGCCGTCCACTCCAGACGTGGCGGACGGAGACCTGGAGTTTGCGCCCTTTGTCAGGCACCGGATATACTTGGGCCACTTTGACAAGGTGCAAAGCATAGAGTGGTCGAGCGACTCTCGCTTCTTTTTGAGCTCCTCAAAGGACATGACCACGCGGATATGGAGTCTGGACGCCGAGGAGGGGTTTGCGCAGACCGTCATGTCGGGACACCGGCAGGCAGTGGTAGGCGCGTGGTTCTCGAAAAACCAAGAGACCATCTATTCCGTGAGTAAAGACGGCGCGCTCTTCGTGTGGAAGTACATGCTTCGGTACGACGCGCCAGAAGGCGCCGAAGAAAGCGACGATAACATGCAGTGGGGTATTGCGGAGCGCCACTTCTTCATGCAGAACAACGCTCACGTCACATGCGCCAACTTCCACCCAGAGTCAAATCTTCTGGTCACTGGCTTCTCGCACGGTATCTTCTTCATCCACGAACTGCCGGACTTTAGCCAGATACAAAGTTTGAGGTAAGCAGGACGAGGATCAGGTTGGCACAACTTCTAACAAACCCCAGCATTTCACAAAACGACATCGATCACGTTGCGATAAACAAGACTGGCGAGTGGCTGGCGTTTGGCGCATCAAAGTTGGGGCAACTCTTGGTCTGGGAGTGGCAATCCGAGTCCTACGTCCTGAAGCAGCAAGGGCATTTCGATACGATGAACACCATCGCGTATTCGCCAGAAGGGCAGCGCATCATCACAGCCGCCGATGACGGCAAGATCAAAGTCTGGGATGTCAACTCCGGATTCTGCGTGGTTACATTCACCGAGCACCTTGGAGCGGTCACAGCCTGCGAGTTTGCAAAACGAGGAAACGTGCTCTTCACTGCCAGTTTGGATGGATCAATAAGAGCATGGGATCTGATACGGTATCGAAACTTTCGCACATTCACAGCGCCGTCCAGAATACAATTCACCTCTCTCGCTGTCGACCCGAGTGGTGAAGTGGTATGCGCCGGGTCCCTAGACTCGTTCGACATTCACATTTGGTCGGTACAGACTGGCCAGCTCTTGGACAGATTATCCGGCCACGAGGGACCTGTCATGTCGTTGGCCTTCACTCCCGACGGGAGCACTTTGGTCAGTGGCAGCTGGGACCGCACCGTTCGTCTGTGGAGCATTTTCGCTCGGACGCAAACGAGCGAGCCGTTACAGCTCATGGCTGACGTGCTTTGCGTTGCGATCCGACCTGACTCGAAGCAAATCGCGGTCACGACAATGGATGGCCAGTTGACTTTCTGGTCTGTTTCGGAAGCTACCCAGCAAAGCGGCGTAGATGGCCGGCGAGACGTTTCGGGCGGTCGAAAGATGACCGACCGAAGAACAGCTGCCAATGTGGCAGGCACGAAGAGCTTCGACATGGTCAAGTATAGTGCCGATGGCACTTGCGTGCTAGCTGGCGGCAAGAGCAAGTACATTTGTCTCTACGACGTTCAATCGGGAGTTTTGATCAAGAAGTTCGCCGTCTCGGTGAATTTGGCTCTTGACGGAACTCAAGAATATCTGAACAGCAAGCTCCTGACCGAGGCTGGACCGCAGGGCATGATTGACGAACAAGGCGAAGAATCTGAACTTGAGGACCGGAGAGATCACACCCTTCCTGGCGCTCAGCGTGGAGAAGGTGCACGAAAGACAAGGCCAGCAGTGCGAGTCCCGGCCGTTGCATTCTCGCCGACTGGAAGAGCCTTCTGCGCTGCGTCGACAGAAGGTCTTCTCATATACTCGCTCGACACAACGTTTCAGTTCGACCCCTTCGACCTTGACATTACAGTTACACCAGCGAGCACGCTCTCCACTCTGGCACAGAAGGAATATCTGAAAGCGCTTGTCATGGCCTTCCGCCTGAACGAACGTAACCTTATTCGCCGTGTGTACGAAGCAACGCCCGTCTCAGACATCGCGCTTGTGGTGAAAGAAATGCCTTCGGTGTATCTCGGTAGATTACTACGTTTCGTAGCCCTACAAGCTGACGAATCACCACATTTGGAGTTCAACCTTATGTGGATAGAAGCGTTGCTGAGCAAGCATGGGCGGTGGATGAAGGACAACCGTGGTGGTATGGAAGCGGAACTTAGAAGTGTGGAGAAAGCGGTCAGAAGGATACAAGCGGAGCTGGCACGACTGGCTGATGAAAACATCTACCGGATCGAGTACCTACTTGCGCAACCTGTGGAACGGAAAGAGAAGGCACTACAGCTGGATTTTGGCGTAAAAGAGCTCACGAATGGAGAGGACGAGGCTATGGGTGATGAGGAGGACGATGAAGGAGACTGGGTTGGCTTTGAGTGAGCATTTGATACCACAATACCCAGCACGTCGGCAACGCCGTCGCATGTTTGGTTCTTATTCGATTGCGACTCACGCATTTACTGCGCGTTCTTTGATTCCGTCCTCGATCCAACTTTTTCGATTGTTTTGCTCACCATAAAGCCCCAAGACCGGGGCTCGGTCCGACCTTCCATCGGATATGGCCCCGTTAGATCATCCACCAAAGGCATTCACGATTGGAAAAAGAGCGCATTCCTACGCCACACAAGCCTTAGCACGCAGATCATGCAGTTCTTGTTGCATCTCGGCGTGTCGGCATCAGGTCGGCTTTGCGAAGCGCCACTGTGAAACATGACGTTTCTGCTTCGAAACTGTTTCTGCGGCACTACGACTGCTAACACCCGTCGACGTACGAGCTTTACCTCGTCAAACACCAAACGGCGTACTTGGTGGTGGATGGCATGATGTTTGGTGGGCTTGTGGGCCAGCATGACTTCGGAGAGAACGTTTGAGGCGGACGGCGAATGTCACGATGCTCCACAGCGCTAGGGCGGCACGACGGAATCGAGAAGCAAGATCCACAAAACTTAACTCTTATCGGTATGTTTTGTGTACTCGCGATAGCGCTCGAGCTCTGAGAGGTGCATTTGAGGCCAAGAAAATGCCCGCAGGCTTTCATGACAGTTTTCACCACTGCACCAGCACTATCGTGAAGTGGGCCTTATGGGTCCTCAGGAGCGATCATGCCTGATTCGACGCAGTACCCATGGTCTGCGGATGCTGGAGAGTGTTTATAATGGGAGTATTGGTCGGCTTGGGTTGAGCTCCCATCAGATACGTTCAGCTTCTTTTCTTCGGGTGCAGGAAATCCTCTCCTTTTTTAAAGGTCTTTCTTCGATTCGTCCAGGCGCTGCGCGCATTCTATTCTTCGTCTCCTTTAGAAATATGTACACTCCAACCGCTCTCCTAGCGCTCGTCGCCCTCATCTCTTCCGTCCACAGCCACGGCGTCATTCTCCAAGCCGTCGGTGACACTGGTGCAAGTCAAGGTTTTCTCGTTGACCAAGCCCTCGCCCGCAACTGCACTACGATCAGCCCCTGCCAACAAGACGCGACCATCATCCGTGACTCAGAGATCACCCAAAACATTGTCAATTCCTGCGGTCGCACGGAAATCGCTGGTAACATCGATGTCGGCGAGCAGACGGAGAATGAGTTGGCGGTGGGGAGGATGACAACGGTTACGAGGGGGAGTGTCATGGCTGTTACCATCCATCAGGTCAACGCCGACGGCGCTGGCCCTTACGAATGCGATCTCGACGAGACATCCAACGCCGCTACCAACTTTGTCAAGTTGCAGGTCGCGAATAACATTCCTGGATCGAATGGCTTGAGTCAGGCGAAGGAGCAGGATTTCACTATCAATGTTCAAATGCCGGATGACTTCAACTGCATTGGAGGTATGTCGCCACCAGCTCCTTTTCTGATACCGTACGTCTAACACTCTATCCCAGCGTCAACAGGCGACATCTGCACAGTTCGTTGCCGTAACACCGCCGTCGCTGGACCATTTGGAGGCTGCTTTGCTGTCCAGCAAACTGATGGTCAAGGACGTGACGACACCGCTGCTGGTACGTAAAGCTTGTCTATTTACCTTCCCAACACCTCTCAGCCCTACCCCATCGTTCATCTTCCATTTCTTTTCTCTCTGTATATATATATGTGTGTGTATACTCACGCCCCATCCCCAGCCGTCGACACAGCCCAAACCCTCCAAGGCATCTCAGCCCAGATCCTGCAGAACCAAAAGGACCTCCCCGTCGCCATTGCGGCGAACCAGGCTGCTGGTGCCGTGGGAGAGGATGGTGGCGCTGCTGCTATTTCTGGTGCGTGTTTCTTTCTTTCGTTTACGTTATTTCGCCGTGTTCGATCGCCCCCTGGGGTTGAGAAGCTGTGGCTAATGAAAACTTGTTGTAGCTCTTCTTGCCGCGAATCCCAACGCTGCTGCGACGGCGCCCGCTGCCCCGGGTGCGGTGGCCACTGGGAATGCGAATGGCAATGGTAATGGGCAACAAGGCGGTGCCAATGGCAACGCGAACGGGAATGCGAACCAGAATGCCAACGGGAACGCCGCAGCTGGTGGTGCAACGGGAAACGGTAACGCGAACCAAAACGCGAACGGTAATGCCGCAGCTGGTGGCGCAACGGGAAACGCGAACCAGAACCAAAATCAGAACGCAGCATCAGGCGCCGGCAACGGCAACGGAAACGCCAATGGTAACGGTAATGGCAACGGCAGAGGAGGCGGCAGGACCGGGAACAAGGAGAGGAGATCTACGAAGTTTCTTACTGACATTTATGTTTGAGCCGCGCTTCGGGAGATTGAAAGTGTGAGGTTGAGAGACAGGGAAGGCAGAAGAGACGGTGCGGGAAGACTGGGGAGAGAAGAGCTGTGCCTGCGACAGGCGGTGTATAGATGGGGATGTCGCGCGTCGATGTTGTATATACCACTTTTTCAGTTTTGTTCACATGTATATGATATGACCGTTTCTTCATTATCTGTTATATTTTGTTTTCGTTGAGGCTGGAAGGAGGTGAAGAAAATATATGAAGACAAGGCTCTGTTGTGCGCTGCATTGTTGAATGTTAATTCAAGGAGCATCCTCCCACATTGGCCTCCATCTCCGACGATGAGTACCTAAATTAGGCACTGGGTAAGTAGGTATAGTATGCAGGTGAATAAGCCGACCGCGTCGTATCTCGCAGACATTGTCGTCCATGTTCCAGGCTAATTCGTATCATGTTGATCGTGCTGCTTAGTTGCCACAGAAAGTGATGTCGACGAGAAGTTCCATGCAAAATTCTCAGTCGGTGTTGCTGTACCTCTAACTAGGTCCGTACCCGTCTCGCGGTCATTCGTTCATTTATCATGCAAGTACATCAATCTGAAGGCTTCAGGTTGATCAAGGGCACCCTGGGGCTCCAATAACCCCATCGCGAACATGAAATATGCTAACCTTTTCCTTCCAATGGCGACCAAGCTAGACTTGAAGGCGTTATTCTCGCGTTCCCATCACTACTAAATCAGCCAAGAGACCTGCCTAACAAGGCGCGTTTAGATTGGTTAGACTAGAGTGTTTTGTATTTGCTATTGATGTTCGTCATAATCAAGATATAGAAAAGGTACGTACAAATCTAAACAGCATCGCGCTTTCACCACAGCACAAAATGACAGTGACAAAAACATCAAACAATGGACTTCCCGGGTTTCGAACAACAGTCTCACTCAAATATCTAAAACTAAATAAATTGGCCCAACCTTTACCACTCAGCCAGCGACTAAAAGTTTCGAACACACCAACATGGATGCATTCTCCCTCCACCCATACCGCCCACCAAATCAAAAAGCAAAAAAGGAACATACAACAGCGAGTTAATAGGCTCTGGAGGCATCCGATCGCGCTGGCCTCCTAAAGGAGCGTCACGTCATGGACCCCGCGCACCGTTGCTCTCGCCTACCTAGCACAGGGTGATCAAATCCCATGCATAGGCGCGCCGGCAGAGACCCCCAGAACCCCACATCGCTGTTGGGGTAAGAGGGAAGCTGGCAGAGATCGTATGTTAGCGGGATTCGTGGGATTTTAGATATATATACTGATACTTTTAGAAGTGGGGTAATTTTGTAACTATTGTTGTGGACTTGTGTGCGTAGGCGGATTTGTGGCGGGGTTTGGTGAATGTGGACGGTGGGTTGCTATAGTGAGTGAAAGAAGCCGATGGCGAGTGAGTTGGGAGGCGCGAATGATTCGCTTTGGCGGTTGGATCGTGGATGAACTTGTAGTCGAACTCCCGACATGCTAGCGCTAAGTCTAGAGATACAACAGTAAAGTCGAAATTCGTGAAGTAAACTAGGAGGGCCATATCCAGAAGCGGAGAAACCTTCCTATCAAGACACTTCTTAAGCACTATCAAAAACAACCATGTGAGAACGCTAGATATAGCGCAAGAAATCCCCCATGCGTCAGTAATCAGGTCAGTGCTTTAAATCCACACTGTAATTGTTGTAGAGATAGGTAAGAATCAGTTAGTCTGCTCGAGATAAGGGCAGCGATCGATTCGCATATGATTGTAGCGCACTTGGGAAAGGTCAATGCGCTTCTTTAGGGGAAAGTGTCATAAGACTCTGGGGGAGAGCATTACAAGCCGTGAAGCAAAGCAAGTGAAAGACAAGATGCCAGCTTCAGAATGTGACTATCAAAAGCAACAAGACACTCTCCTCGCAATGCTAGAAGGAAATGTACCTCCCCCACCTCTGCACCAGATCCAAACTTCGCCCCAAAGCCGGATTCCGCACCACTCTACAACCCAACAGCCAAACCCAACACCACCGCCCCAACAGCCGCTCCCGCGCCCGCCGTCCTCATGGGCGCCGCCGCTGCCGTACTCTCCGCACCACTACCCCCACTCTCAACCGATCCCTCCGCCTGCGCAACTTGAACCCCAAACTGCGTCGCCGTAGTCACACCCCCACTCAAAGTCGTCGTAACCACACTCGTCGCGGTGGTACTTGCAGTACACCCCGCCCAGCTGGTCCACGGCGCAGCCGTACTCCACGGCCCCTCAGTCCATCCAGGCCAATCGCTCCCCGGACACCCCGAGCTCGCCCACCACGACGTCCACGGGCCGGAGCGCCAGTCCGTGTTGCTGCTCCAGTAGCTGCCTGGGCCCCAGCTGCCAGTTCCCCAAGGACCCCAGCCGTCTGGGCCGCCGAAGCGATGGTTTCCGTTTGGGCCGGGACCGTGGTTTGGACCGGGGCCGTAGCCGGGGCCCCAGGGGCCGGAGCCGGGTCCGTAGCTGCCGGTGGGCCAGGGGGGTGTGGTTAGAGTTGAGGGGATTATGCCTTTGGAGGCGAGGGAAGATTGGATTGAGGACCATCTTGCGGGGTCGGAGGAATAAGGGTGTCCGGGGCCGAATGGGGGACCGCTTGTGGTGGTTGCGGTGGTTGTGTCTTGTGCTAGGGCTGTTGATGCCAGGGTGGCGATGCCGAGGATGATCCAATTCATGGTTATGGCAATGGTGCTGCTTGTCTCCCGAGGAATATGTATTTAATCAGCAAAGGCTGAAGATGGTGATGCCTGAAGATGTGGTGACCGTATCTCGGGTTAAATGCGTGCAGACAATATATGCAGACAAACGAAATAGGAACGAAGCGACGTGAACAAGAAGTAATCCAAGCAACCTACCCCACAAGATATAAAAACACACGCGGCCTCTTTCTCCATTGGTGCGCATCCACCGTCCCACCATTCGTCATACCCCCCCCAAGCCGGAGGGGTTCCGAAAGCCTCATAAGGCTGAGATTCGCAGCAGAACCACCAACATCATCCGCGCTTACGCGTCGACGACCGCCGCACACACTCCTTGCGCAGCGTGCATGCGTCTTAATCAGCCACCGCGTCTCGTTTTACTGGATGCGGGGTGGATATCACTACGTAAACGGCGATGCTGTACCATGGTGATACCGCGGAGGTTCGCGCTGTTGGTCCCCGATGTGGTTAACTAGAGATACGTAGTCTATGCTGTCAGGCTGTGCTGAGAGCGATCTGGTACGCGGTCAACGGGTGTCGGTGCGACGGGCGTGGCAGGCGCATGGGATGCAGAACATGGCGTCGGAGAATAGGGTGGGGAGAAAGTGCGGAGACGACTGGTGCAGGTTGCATTCGGCACATGGGCGGTGGCTTGAAACGCGTCACAGCTTCGTGGCTGTACTGCAAACAAAGCCGTAAGCTTCGATTGCCTCATACATTGCGTCAGACATGTTCGCCGTGGTGGTGTGTCGTACTGGAATCCTCATCGTCCGTCGGAGAGGTGAGGTGGTTACTTAAAGTGGGTCCGGCATCTCCAAGTCAGAAACTCCGACTGAATGTCGATCATAGAGGTCGGCACCCAGTGCGACCACTACACAGCAAGCTTGTTTCTGCTGTCAGCAGATCCATATGCAGGGCGAGCAGTCTACGCGTACTGCATATGCATCGCAGATGTCATGCGCCTCTACTTGGACGCGTACGCCTGTCGCTCTTACGCCCGGACAGCCACCGACACTGACACCACGCGCTCGTTCAATGGGGTCTATAGGGTCTGCGCAGCTAACAGCATAGGCATGCATTTCTAGCTCGGAGCATCTAATAACTCATACGATCTGTGCCTCATCCTTATTGGACCACGCTATCTCCGTGCTCGCATCAGTTCTCCAACATCCCCATTCATCCCCCAGCCCCCCTATCACGCTCTACACAATCTTCTCCAACCTCCCCTTCTACCCTGACATCCCCTCCTTCGCATTCCCATTTTCCTCTCCACTCCCACTCCCCGCGCCAACACTGACACCCTCATCCACGATCCCACTAGCGTCATGAATCTCACGCCGAAGGCGATCACGACGCGGTAGTTTTGATATGTTCGCGTTTCGACCAAACCCTGCGATAGGTCTTCTGGTATTCGACCTTTGCATCCTTGATCTCTTGCGTGATGTCTTAGTCTGCAACACTGTCCAGAACTGAGGGATAGACCGTTCCAGGCAAGATCATCTTAGTCCCAGAGTGACATCGGAGTTAGAGAGAGAAACCATGTCGATGGCGCGAAGAACTATAGCGTTGCACTTAGTGCTCCTTCTATACCAAGAAGTAGGGCTCTAAGGTGGTAAAAGTCCACTGCTGAGGTCGGAATTGAGGCGGCCGCGAGAATTGAGGTTTGGATTCGCATATAGCGTGGTTCGGCGACGTAAAGACGTGATGATAATGGTGGGGTGATAGGAGAGATGAGAAAAGAGCTATTATAGCGCGGACGTAAACTTTTACTGCTGCTCCCAAGGCCCCAGCAGGTCACGTTGTGGGCTCGTTGCTCGCAGGCCATGGTCAAAGTTGTGGGTTATTAACAGCCGCTACCAACCTTGTCCAGCCGCGGCACTAGGCTTGGGTGCAGCACCATACGTGGAAGGCCTTGGACTGAGGGCCCATTGTGTTTGATAATTGGGTTATTACCGTGAGCTTCGGGCTGCACGAGGTACTACACAAAGAGACTATGATAGCTTGGTTCGGTCCGCTCCTTCAGCAGCTTTGGAAGGGTAGTTGCGATTTTGCCGTTATCGAAAAATGCAGAGGTCGGCTCTCAGTGTGACCACTACACAATGCAAGACCTTTTCCTGGGGCTGTCAGCAGGCTCATATGCAGGGCGAGCGGGATACGCGTACTGCATATGCATCGCAGATGTTATGCGCGCCTACTTGTACGCGTACGTGTGTCACTCTTACGCCCGGCCAACCGTCGACACTGAGACCACGCGCTCGTTCGATGGGGTCTATCGCGTCTGCGCAGCTGATGGCACATGCATGCATTTCTCGCTCGAAGCATCTAACAATGTATACGATCTATGCCCTGTTTCTATTGGACCACGCCATCTCTATGCTCGCATCAGTTCTCCAACATCCCTATCCATCCCCCAGCCCCCCTACCACGCTCTACAAGATCTTCTCCAACCTGCCCTTCCACCCTCCCTTCCCCTTCTCCGCATTCCCATCTTCCTCTCCACTCCCACTCCCCGCCCCAACACTAACACCCTCATCCACGATCCCACTAGCATCATAAATCTCATCCGGCAGAATGGCCCTCTCTATAAACGTCTCTTTCGGCGGGAACCCATAGCTCAACGCCGTATATACCAAACTCGTCGACACGAACCCAAGCATCCACCCAAACGCATACGGCCGCGCGCCAACACCCACCTCAATGCTCGGATTGATGCTGTTGATGAAGCCCGGCATGTTGGGCGCAACGCCGACGACGAAGGCGATCACGGCGCGGTAGTTCACGCCGCCTGTGTACCGGTAGATGGAGTGTGGCTGGTACAGCGCTAGCGTGTTGTATTTCCGCTTGTGGATGACCCAGAAGTCGAAGACCATGATAGCGGCGATGGGACCGAGGAAGACGGCGTACGCGGCCATGAAGTTGAGGAAGGAACCCGCGCTTTTGAGGATCTTCCAGGGGACGAGGGCCCAGGCGAGGACGGCGCAGATGAGCTGGCCGCGACGGATGTTGACGTATTGCGGGAACAGGGCTGTGAGATCATTCGCAGCGGACAGTGAGTTGGCGGAGATGTTGACACCGAGCGCGGCGAGCGCGAAGGAGAAGGCTGCGAAGAAGCGTGCTGCGCGGGATTCCCAGTTGGCGACAAGCGCCATGGGGTCCCATTGTAGCGTGCCGTATTTGACGGCGCCGGCGGAGGACGCCGCGATGCCAATAAAGGAGATAAACGTGAAGACGATAGGGAGGAAAGGGACGTAGATGAGCTGCCACTTGACGGAGACGCGTGAGTAGCGGGAGAAATCGGCCTGTACACACGTTGTTAGCAAGCGTACCTCTTCCCCTACCTCTCCTCCCTAGAACAGGAATTCCACGTACCTGATTGACCGAAAGCGTCGCATAATTGCCGATGACGCTCGTCAAGCTCCCCAAGAACGCCCAGCTATACGCACTCCCCTCCAGCGTCGCCTTCTGATTAAAGATCTCCCCGCCATCCGTGGCCGAGAACGCCCAGCCCAAGATCGCAATCCACGCCACTGGAACAACTACGCTCTTGACCATGAACAACCACCGCAGGTTGTTCGGATGCATGTACAAAAAGGGCAACTGCGCTAGCCAAAACAGTATAAATGCGACCATGGTGTTTGTCTCGATGCCCTGGCTCTCCGGGATATGATTCGACATGGTAAGGAAAGATGGCCATATAGCGCCTAGCATGACGCGCACCGTGTTGGCCCCGTTCATGGTTTGGATGGCGAACCAGAAGACGGCGAGGATGGCGCGGGATATGATGGCGATGTAGGAGCCCCAGAAGCCCCACGATGCGCGGGCTAGGACGGGGAAGGGAGCGTGGTCTGAATGCTAGATCAGTATATTGTTCAAACGTCTCGTATGTTGTTTTGTTCAGCAGTTGGATGTACTCACGAATAACCCCCGTGGCTCCATTGAGCGCAATAACGAAACTGACCATGAAAAACGCCAGCGCCACGATACCCAGAGACTCGCGCCACGAGAGCCCAATGGCAATGATACCGGCTCCAAATTGCCAAGTTGCAGCACTGTCGAGCTATTAGCATTGTTCACAAGCCCCGGTGTTCAATTTCAAATTCCCTCCTCCCATAGCTTCTTCCCAGGGCCATACGTACTTGAAAGCGTCGGAAATCCAATACGCAATAAAGCTCGTCACACCCCATTTCCTCGCCTCCCTCGGCACGGGATCGAGATCTTTATTCGTCCTGTGGCACATGGAATTAGCATTAGTACTCCACTCCAAGCCCTACCATACCACAACTCGACCTTCCGCCCACACACCACCCAATGGCCAAAGCTCAAACTCACCATCGTTCATTCCCCTCAGCAAACGTCGACTTGGGCTGATCAACCTTGGCATGCGGACGCTTGAAGTACGGCATTGTCGCGCAGAAACCCTTGTTCGAGGCTGTCAAAGACGAAAGATGGGAGGAAAGGCGGCCTTCTTATCAACAAAGCCGGATGATGGCTCCCGCCACGCCCTTTATCCCCCTCTCGGATGATGGATGTGATAGCTAACCCCAGGATCTCTGAGCCAGGCTAGACTTCCATGACAAGCGGTATCCGCGGGGCGGGGCCTGTAGCTTGCGCTGCACGATAAGATAAGCGGCGCGCGCTGTGGGCGAGATCCTGGAAGCTGCCCTGGCATGTTGCATTGGTGGAAGCGAGGCGGTATTATCAGGGCTACTGTGCTCCGGTGCTCCATGCCCCGACACACTGCTTCGTACACGCACACCCAGCTGCCTCCAGGAAGCAGTAAACGATGTTGAGATTCCTCGTCGTCAAACATCTCACGCGAGCGACGAGATAAGCATCCCAGCAGCGATCGGCCCGCCCTCGCCACGCTAGAGGCTGGACTTACCCTCCTGGATCAGGCCAGGCCCACGCGACGTGGAGACAGGAGCGAGCCCACGGGTTCGCGGCGGCCAACTCCACACTTCATAAACTACTCTACTCAAGCGCTTGAAGCTACAAGTGTCTGCGAAAATAGGTGTGCATGTTTGCTTTTTGGTCAGGCAGGGCAAAGCACTAATTGTAGACCAGGCGCTAGATGGGTAAATCTAGAATGCCATGCAAAAGGTTAGGCGAGGTGGGTGGTTGCAACCAGCACCCATGTTAGCGCTCGTATGTCCTCGTTTGACACATAATTTGCTGCTTTCATATCAATCGAGTCTCCGAGTCTAATCACAGATCGCCTCGAAGGATGAACAAGGACGCGCAAAGTGGTATCATTTGAATTGACTGCTCGGTCTAACGCTTGTTCAAAGACACTTTCAAATATAAGCCAGCGTGTGGTCGTCCCGGAACGTTCCTGCATCTTGTTAGTTGAATACCTTGCCAGAGCATCGCACAACGTACCATTCACGCCCAGCGCGGTCTCACCGCCAGCAACAGAGGCCCCCGTTACAACTACCTGCCCGGCATTCTGCTCGTCGGTCGTTTTGTGCGGACCGTTGTCCTTGAGCTTGATTTCCAAACAGCTCAGTGGAACGCCAAAGTGGCTATGCTTGTTCGACGGCGTCAATCCTCTTCGGTAGTCGTACATGTTGGTCTGCGTGACGGCTCCTGCGACCTTTGCAGCCGTAAGGGCATAAATCACACGGGCTTTGGTGTAGATGCGCAGGTCAGACAGGTCTTCGGAGCTCAGTGGCGGCGTGTTCAGGCCGGCTCTCTCGGAGACGAACAGGAGACGCAATTTTCCAGGGCTTGTTCCCACCGTGGCTCTCTTTGGCGCGTTGATGCGAGTCAACAAAGTGTCGGTGGGTAAACGCCCTGCCGTCAGGATGCGCGTCTCAAGGCTGTGTGCGAGTCCGGATAGGGTACCGGTAACGGTTGCAGTGGTCGAGCTGTGGAGCTTCGCGGCAGTCTCAGGCGAAATTACTGCAATGGTAGGGGCAATCAGCCGAGTAGCAAGAGTCAGGTCGACACCAGGGCCAGCTACAGAGTTGATGATGACCGTGGCGTGTGAGAACAGCGCAGCCAAGGTGAGGGTTAGACAGTACGAGTTGGTGAAGGTGTCTGCGGGGAGGAACGAGTCGGAAGCGTTGAAGCGGTGCGGCCCTGGCAGGGCGGTAATGAGCGAGCCAATAGCGGCGACGAGATTCTGCTGCCATCAGTAACGAAGAGATATGGGCACGTTGGTACTCACGTTCTGGGTAAACTCCACGACCTCGGCAGGCTTGCCAACGGTCTCCTGCCACAGAAACACGACGCCGGGTGCTTTGTCAGTGTCCGAAGGCAGGCTTGCAGCCGTGTTCTTCTGATCTTGGACAAGCTGGTGCCATACAGAGACATCAATCTTCCCTCCAATGCCCTCTGGCACCTCATTCCAGTCCATGTGCCGGCTCGTCTTCTCCACGGTCCAGATGACCTGGCGAAGGCCAGATACGCTCTTGCCTACATCAGCAAGCGGAAGAGATCCAGCTTCGGCAATCAAGGAGTCGGCTTTCGTCTGGTTGAGAAGCTCGACAAGCGTCTGGTGGGGCTGGTTGTACGGGATGAGGATCGGAGTGAAGCCGTAGAAGGCGCCCGCAAACAACGCAGCCAGGAACTCCAGACTGTTAGGAAGGTAGACGGCAACCCTTTTGGCGCCATGCTCCCTCAGATGCTTTCCGATGATGCTAATCTCCTTGGTGATATCCGCGATGCTGTGGTCGGTGATTTCCTCCTTGCCAAACACAGTCAGGATCTTTGCTGTGCCGCTCGAGCTCGCGTTCTTCTCGAGCGGGATCTCGCCCGTGACGCGGCGCCAGATGTCGCGAAGGTCGCCGTCTTTGCCGGCCGAGTACATGGGCGTGCCTGGCGGTTTCACCATGAGGCCCGACCGAAGCGGGTCTGTACAATGTCAGTTGCGGGGCAGCAGTCAAACTGCGGGGAAGCACGTACAGCCATGTGGTGTCTCGGGCGACCTGAAGGAAGGGGACTCGCCCGGCTGTCTGATATATGCGGCCTGGGCCTGGCGCGCAAGCAGCAGAGGGTGCGTGTCGGCGTCCTGGGTGTCGTAGACGACGAAGACGATGAATCCGAGGATGGCGACGACCAGCAGGCTGCTGTAGAGGTTCCAGCCTGCTAGCAGGTCGGCAATAGCGGCGTCGAGCTGCTCGATGAGGCCCGCCATGGTTTTATGGTGCGTAAAAACAAATGTTAGAGAGAGTGGAGTGGAGAAAGAAGAGCTCCGGCGTCATGTCCAGCAAGCTGACGGAGGAGCCGCAGTGGGGTGGATGGCGTGGTCCAGTCCGTGCATTGCCGTAGCGCCCGAGACCGACATTGTGAAAACAAACCGATGCGCTCCCGTTCGCTCTGCACCCGCTTTACAACACCGCCATGTCTCCATAACACCTGTGACCTTCGCCAATACTAACCACTAACTGCACAGCAACAGCAGGTACAGCTAACGAGCGCGACTGTCCCCAGCTCAAGCTCTCCGACGGCCGGCGTAAACAACACCTCGATCCCTCCCAACACCGTCCACAATGAGCCAGCTCGTACGGACAGCGCCCGCGGCCGCTCCCCTCACCCCGAACACTCAATCGTCCGCACCTTCGACGCCCTCTGGCCAGAAGGTGCAGTTCCAAGAGGCCACGCCGTCCGGCGCCTGGAAGCACCCCAAGTTCGACGAGATCACCCGCCGCCAGTATGCCACCACCTTTGACGAGCGCAATGTCCGCATCATACTCGCCAATAGTGCACTGCTCCTGCTCACCTTCGTGAGCCGCGGTGTTGCTTCGCAGGTGCCTCTGCTGAACACATTGGTCGTGTACGCATTTCCCCCCTAGGAGTGGTTCGCGAATAAAGCTAACCCGCTCGACAGTAAGCCATTATCCTCTGTACTGCACGCGGTGCCATACAGCGAGTTGATCTTCTACGTTGTTTTCCTCATCCTCGCCGGAAACATTGGCGTCCAGCTGCTCCCTCTATATCGCCGCCGCTTCCCCGACCACATGGCCGACATCCCCCTTACGCCCTCGCAGCGCCAGATAATGGGTCTCAGGACAGACGTCGCGACTCCACAAACACCAGGCTCTGCCTACGCATCGCCCAGCTACGTCACCCCGCCGCGATACCAGAAGTCGACGCCCCGGAGTAGCTTCAGCAACCAGGGCGAACGTGCCTCGCAGTCACCATTGTCAGGCAGCCCGCGCGCGAGCATGGCGAATTCGACGTCCAACTCCCCTTTCTCGCCTAATACAGGGAACGGAAGCCCGCTGTTCCAGAAGGCTTTGGGTGGTGGCTCCGCGCAGAAGCGGTTGAGCTATGGAGGAGGGACACCCATGTCCAACAGCCTCTTTGGAGACAGCAGCTCGAGCGCGACGCCGGGAACTCCCACGCCGGGACCGGGCAAGGCGAGTGTGGGCCTGAACAACAAATGGCTGTACGAGAAGCGGAGGGATAGCCCACGGAGCAACCTGTTCAACTGATTACGGAGAGGGTCTGTGGACTTGAGTGGAAATGTATCAGTAGAGTTTCATCGAACGTCGCATTATACCCCGATATACTGCGTTGGCGTACAAGGTGGAGGGCGTTGGGTTCGTCTGTATTTTAGGTAGCACCGCCAACCGCAATTCCAGTTTCGGATGCTCTCAGCACGGGCTGCAGACATCTTGTAAATGCTCTGAACAGAGTGGAAATCTTTATTAATGTCCCGCCATGCAAAGCCGTAGCTCGTAATATGTTACAGATCAAAGCCTCGCACCCACCCGTGATGCAACTGAATGGACACCTTCAAGCACCCCTTCATCACCACCCAAACACAACACTCTCACGAAAACCGATCCCCCTTCCGACTCCGGTAGATATCACTAGCCTCATACTTGCTCTTCTCCCTCATCTTCTGCGCCTCGTCCTCAGGCGCATGTCTCGTGGGCGCCGGATCCTCACTCGCCTCATGACTCGGACTATTCGCCGCGTCCTGCTGCGCTTCCCAGTCCTTGTCCGTGCCCGTCTTCCTCGCCTTCCCCACCTCGCTCGTGACCGACTTCGGGGCCGGCGGCTGCGATGTCCGCGACGGCGGGGAGGTGGAGGGTTTCCCGTTGAAGTGGGGCGCGGGGGTAGACGAGGAGGAGCCTGAGGAGTGGAATGAGGCTTGCTGCTCCAGTTGGTACTGCTCGAGGCGCTTTTTGTGGTCGAGTTCGGCTTTGCGCGCGCGGTCCGCGTTGATCGACTTCTTTGCGAAGTAGTACGCGCCGCCGCCGGCTACGATTAACGTGCCCCAGCCGTAGCTGTGGTGTGTTAGTCTGTGGAGGCGGAATTGGGTGCGCGGGATGGGAGGGCTTCGGTGAGCTGGGGAGAGCTGGGAGCGAGGGCGTGGGAATGACGTACTATACTGATTTTACCTGGGGCTTGTTAGCATTGTACGTTGTTCGGATGGTGTGTGGTAGCTTACGGTATTCATGATGTGGTGTGGAAAGTGTATGAGGTGGTCAATGGGGAAGGGAAGCTCGTTTTGTGGCGTCAATGTTTTCTTTGATTGAGTGGTCATGGAAGTGGTCTGATTCTCGTAGGCTGGTCGGAGATGGCTCGGCGATGGGGGACTAGCGGTGCCGAGGTTGATTTGGTTGCTGTTCCTCTGGATCGTTGGATTGTTTGGTTTCCTCTCTCCACCCTTGTCTGATGAGTTGTTGATTCGTCGCTAGTTGCTAGATTGCTGTCATCTATGCATATCTGATGTTGGAGGCACACGTTGCGACGATGAGGGCCACAACGACGTACGCTGTGCTCATGATGCCAGCGAGCAACATTTATAATACTCGAGAGGTCTCCTCGACGGCCGGTGGAATTCCATGGTCACTGTCAACGCTCTCAGCTTTGACAAAACATGTAGTTTGAGTTCGAACGGTTCCAAAGTGGCGTGTGATGAATATGCGGCTGAGACTTAGCTCGATGCCCCGCCCACAAAGGCTGCCATTTGTCTGCTTCAATACACGGTCCTCCAGCTGCATCCTACCAAGCACATACTCGTGCACGAAAACCTCTCTGTCTGGGCGGTTCTCAGGATCCTACCGAATCCGCAAAAGGCATTCAACGGACCCATACGGACGTACGCTTGCTGGTTCTTACCGCCTCGGAATGGTCAGGTCGAATACTAACGAGCGACGTCCATCTCCTTTCGATCTGCGGGCGTGAACGCGTGTCCTAGCCCATATAAGGATTTTGGACCACGTCGCAACGCAATGGTCCTACCTCCACGGTCTCCGCCGCCTGGCTTCGGTCTTTCTCGTAGAGCTACGACATTCATGTCGTCCGAGCCAATAGCGATTGAACGGGAAGTTCGCGTTACCGAAGCAGGCCAACTATGGCTGGGTCACGTTGAAATTCCTGGATTCGTCGAGGCCTACAATGATATTCTCCCAAACGCAAAATGGGGCAATACCCCACTGGTGCCGTGGTTCTCTTCGGTGGCTGGAAATGCAACACTAGAGGTACAACTCGGATCAGGCTCTGGGCAGCGCAGAAGCCCGTTCTCATGTAGCAAGGAACTTTTTGATGACCTTCTTGATCAGTTCGACTTCAGTTACGAGATCCTTCGGCGAGTGAAAGAGAAACAATCGTATTTCGAGCACGTCTTCAGCGGAGGGGAACAGCCAACTTGTCTCGAAATTGCTGCTTCGACGTACGAGCATGATGCTTTCTTTTTCTTGCTGCGCTCCGACCTACTCACAGGACGTACTCAATGTCTCTTGTTTTTCAAGACCTTCGACCGGCTGAAAACCTCAACCTTGAAGCTGTCTACAGTCGCCAATTACCTCCATAGCCACGAAGGCCTCCAGGCTCAACCTCTCGGAATCTTTAACGTCATTCTCTCTCTTCTTCAAGCTCGCTCGCACGATTTTCTGCGCTGGCGCCAGCAGCTTTACGATATCGAGGCGCGAATTGGCGTGAGCGCGAACCTCAGCGTCCTTCGCCTGAGCAATTATTCGCCCATAGAATACGACTACGGCAAACTGAATGCCGACCTGACGGGTGTCGCTCGAAACATTGCAGATAACGAGCTGTCTGTGTCGACGATGTTGGAGCATGCGAGCTCGTTTCTGCGAGTAGCGGACGTCTGCGAACGAGTGCGCCGCACTGCCACAGTAGCCACGACAGCCAGTGCGATTTCCGCAAATTCTACGACCCCGGTAGCGGCAGCGGGAGCACCAGTGACTTCATACGGTGACCTTAGCTTCAGTATTCTACACGAGGAGATCCAGTCGACCATTACTCGTGCAGAGATGTACCTCAAGCACACCAAGATGACCCAAGACGTCTTAGCGAGTCTAACAGCAGCGCTGTATAATCGCATCAACAAGAGCGATACGCGTTCGATGAAGACGATCGCTGTTGTCACGCTGTTTTTCCTCCCGTCGCTGTTCGTAGCCGCGATATTCTCAACGGGTATTTTCAACTTCCAGGCTGGGGAAAGTCCTGAGGAGGAAAGGGTTATATCAAGATACGGTTGGGTGTATCTGCTTGTCACGCTACTGCTTACCGGTCTGACACTTATTGTTTGGACGGTCTGGTTCGCCTGGGGTGAGATGTGGTTGGATACATTGAGGGAGAGCCGCAACAAGTTGAAACGTACGAAGAGCACCAGTGGCGTGGCCGGTAATGGTAACTCTGCAGTGTAGACCGACGCGTATTTATCCCCGAATAATGTCTGAATACAGAGTACTGGGGCGAGTTAGGTCATACTGCCGTAGTACAGGCATCTGCGAGTGTCTGCAGACTTGAAACATTGCGGCATTAAACCGGGCTACCTTCGATCAGGATACCAAACGCGGTTTCCATAAACAGATCGCGCATTAACGCCAAACGCCCAAAAGTGGAGGATGCTGCCAATTTATGGCACAAGTCCGGGTGTATTGAGGCCCCCCTCACGGACCATCTTCACCGTCTCCCCGCAAACCACAGCCATACCCTAGGAATATATTTACCACTCACATCAGCACAGACGGGGAAGGTACAGGCCTATCCCAGCTGGCTCTGACACTAAACAATCCAGCCGGCGAATCAAACGATACACTTGCCGACATTCACAGGCTAAATCGCCGGCATGTGAAGCGAATTTGAATCCGCAATATGAAAACAGTATGGAACGACCGCAAAGCTAGGTTCCGAATGCACGAGCACATGGCATGCTTATCGATATCGAATCGGGGCATTGAGTATCTGGAATTTTGCGTTTTGGCTGTTCTCGGGCTTGTCATCTCTAACGGACTACTCGTGGAGAAGCGTCGATCATGGTATCAGTATATCTGAGGCGGGCAGGGTACGCATAATGCCTGGAAAGCGGCGACGAGGAAGAGGGCTCTTGGTCGGTTGCTGATATACTCAGCGTTTCTTAGGTGCGAACGTTTCTAACATCTGGTCTCTTCCATCGACATCGCGAGGAACGCTCAATGCTGGAGTAGCTGGACATGGCGGACACAACAGCGGCTGGCGATAACGCGAACTCGGCATCGAAACTACTCGGCGTCACGGGCTTGTTTTTTGTTGCCGCTTTATTGGTCTTCAGTGCTCGGATACATACGGTCTTTCGGCAGCGCCAGCCAGGCTTGGATGACTTGACCATTACCTGTGCCTTCGTAAGGCTCCTTCCTCTTGCTTCAAAGTCATTGTCATTTGCTGACCTGATGTGTATAGGCTTTCGCTGTCGTGGAATGGTCTATGATAGCTGTTGCCGCCCACAATGGCCTTGGCCGACGCGACGCCAACGTCTCCCTCCAAGACCAGAAATTGGCTCGACATATCATTTTCGCCTCGAAATCATTGTGGGCCGTCTGTATCGCGTTAGTCAGAACAAGCGTTGCGTGTATGCTCCTTCGACTCAAGAATTCGCGATCATGGCGGATCTTCCTCTGGACCTTGATTGCAGTGCAGCTTCTGTCCTGCGTTGCAAACGTCATCTTTCAGATGCTACAGTGCGATCCATTGGCGTATATATGGGATCCAACAGCCCATTCGACAGCCGTGTGCGTGGGCCAGAGCACAGAGCAAACGAATATGTTTGTCCACTCGGGAATAGGGACGGCGACCGATTTCTTGCTCGCCAGTGTACCCGTATCTTTCATATGGGAAGCTCACCGACCGCACCGACATATCATTGCCCTTTGGTGTATGAGCGCCCTCGGACTCTTCGCAACAGCATCCAGCATCGTCAAGATGCTTCGAACCAGTACTACCTTCCCTGCAATAGACGCTCTCTACACCGCCACCGACGTCGTGTTCTGGTCTTTCCTCGAACAGCAAACCGGCATCATAGCAGCGTGCATACCCTCTCTTGAACCACTCTTTACGCGCACAATAGAACGTTGGAGCAAAGTACCCGCTACCTCCCACCCCAAAGACTACGACGCCGCCCTAAAACTCTACCACACGCGCACCGACTCCGGGCGCCCACCGTTCCGACGACTGACGCTAACTGAAGCCCCAACCCCCTTCACGCTCAACCTCATCCTACCCAATCCCTCCACCACAACAACTCAATCTATGTTACACCAGTTACACCACGACAACCTCGACGCAAATCACCACCAGGACCGTAATGTCACGTCTAAAAGCTCGGAAACAATTTGGCCCACAGTTGGTGGTACTAGCGACACCCACCGCGCACCTTTACCTACCTCGCGTGCATCCGAAGACGCATACGATCAGATGCTCGCCGAGGGCGGTATCCTGATGACGACGGAATTTCAAATTAAGAGTGAGGGGGTGAGTCGCGTGGGAAGTCCCGATGGGGCGATGGAGGTGGAGATGAGGAGGGAGAGGGAGGAGTGGAGGGTGGAGAGGCCGAGTACAGAGATGAAGATGAGAGGGTGGGATGTTGTTTAGTGGAATTTCTTTTCTATGGTGCTATTTGTGGGGATATTTGGTGGTGCGTGGGTGATGGAGAGGAGGGAATGTGTGGTTTTGGATACCCCTGTTAGATGTGAATGACGACGTTATGAATAGATTGATTCACTGTGTTCTCTTGAGCTGTTGGCGACATTGGCAACCTTGTTTGTGGCAACCTTGCTTGTTATGTACGGATAATTCATAAGGCATAATGTCGTGGCAAGGGTGCACATCAAGATAGTCAGAGTGTAGGGCATAGTGCCTGCCGTTATGGTTGTGATGTTGTACGGTAGGCTGTGGGCCTTGCTTAAACGTTCGGCGATGGCACGAGGTGGAATGAGACTTGGCTTGGTTCTGTAAACGTTCGTGGATGTTTGATACATCAAGGACAAGTAAATTGTGGCGCGGTTTTATTTTTGTGATTGAGATGGGAGGCCATCATCGGCGACATGTGAGACCAGGTTGCAGTGTGAGGCTGAAGTGACGTTCCGAAGCTAACCTCTCCACACACTAGCGCGCAAAGTCTTGGCAACCGTGGGATGTGGAAACGGCGATGAAGCCAGCTGCCCAATATCACGAATCCGCCCCTTCGCCTGCATTCCCTCTGCGCACCATGATCCGATAGAGTCTACATCTTCCAAACCTCCCTCTGACCTCCAAATCTCCCCGCAATGGCGTCGGCGGTGTTCTTCCTCGACCTGAAGGGCAAGGTGAGCTTGTGGGGCACTGTGGGTAGAGTTGTAGTTGACGTATGACAGACCCTTCTGGCGCGCAACTACCGGGGAGACATTCCCATGTCCGCCGTGGAGAAATTCCCCATCCTACTCAGCGAGGCCGAAGAAGAGAGCTCCGCCGTCCCTCCATGCTTCTCCAACGAAGGCATCAACGTACGCACCCCCGAGACCACCCCCGATGCGCTGCGCGACCCCGCCAGGCCCCAGAAAAGCTGGAGATATTTCAGCTAGTTTATTGACTGCTACAGTACCTCTATATTCGTCACAACAACCTTTACCTCCTCGCCATTACGAAACGAAACAGCAATGCCGCCGAGATCCTCCTCTTCCTGCACAAGGTGGTCGAAGTCTTTACCGAGTACTTCAAGGAGCTAGAGGAGGAGAGCATAAGGGATAACTTTGTCGTCATCTACGAACTGCTAGACGAGATGATGGACTTTGGGTATCCTCAGACGACGGAGACCAAAATCTTACAAGAGTGCGCCATTCTGAATCGCGGACGGCGAGGAATAGCAATGCTTATCATATCTGTAGGTACATTACACAGGACGCGCACAAGCTCGAAGTCCAGGCGCGGCCACCAATCGCCGTCACAAACGCCGTCAGCTGGCGAAGCGAAGGTATCCGCTACCGCAAGAACGAAGTCTTCCTCGATGTCGTCGAATCGCTTAATCTCCTTGTGTCCGCGACCGGCAACGTGCTACGCTCCGAGATCCTGGGTGCTGTCAAGATGAAGTGCTACCTGTCTGGTATGCCTGAGCTGCGGCTGGGGTTAAACGATAAAGCCATGTTTGAGACTACCGGAAGAGCGACAAGAGGAAAGGCCGTGGAAATGGAGGATGTCAAATTTCACCAGTGTGTGCGGTTATCGAGATTCGAGAACGACCGGACTATCAGCTTCATCCCGCCGGATGGCGAGTTCGAGCTAATGAGCTACCGATTGAATACCCAAGTGAAGCCGTTGATTTGGGTGGAGTGCATAGTGGAGAGCCATTCTGGAAGCAGGATAGAGTATATGTTAAAGGTAGGAGAACCGGAACCTGGAGCGCATCCATGCTAACAACATCCCAGGCCAAGGCACAGTTTAAGCGACGAAGCACAGCTAACAACGTGCAAATCTCGATACCTGTTCCCGAAGACGCAGACACTCCCCGCTTCCGAACGAACATTGGCACCGTACACTACGCGCCGGAAACGTCATCCATAGTCTGGAAGATCAAGCAATTTGGTGGCGGCAAAGAGTTCCTCATGCGCGCCGAGCTCGGTCTACCTTCAGTTCGCGGAGACGACGAGAAGGGCGGCGGTATGATGGGTGGATTTGGAGGTAGCATGGGTGGTGTGGGCGGCGGCAAGGGAAAGCGACCGATCAGTGTCAAGTTTGAGATTCCGTACTTTACGACAAGTGGCATTCAGGTGCGGTATTTGAAGATCATTGAACCAAAGGTAAGTCAAATCTTTGTGTATAGAGGTGGGGCAGATACTAATGAGGTCCACAGCTCCAATATCCTAGTTTGCCTTGGGTGCGGTATATTACGCAGTCGGGGGACATTGCGGTGAGGTTGCCGGATGTGAATTAGTAGAGGTGAGATCGGGGTGATGATAGGAATACCAATGAATATATGAAATTTGGAAGTTTGAGGGGCTTCCGATTTGTAGTATGGTGGTTGGCTTGTGATGTCTTCGTGCGCCCATTTCTCTGATGGAATCTCGAAGGGAGTGAAGAGTGACTTGAAATATCCTGCAAGCACCCCTCCAATTCCTTTGTCGGGGATTGTCGGTGTTGACAGATTCCAGCCGTATCCTCACATCCACGAAATTATGTCCATGTTCTACACAATACTATCTATCCCTCATCTCACAGTTCTCCCTCGCTGCCCTTCCGCTCATGCTCATGTAAGCAGCAAAGACGAGATGTGACTCAGGTATAAAAAGCGCCTACCGAGCCTGTGTTTTGTTCTCTCCACACTACTTCCTTTATGTTTATTCCAAAAATGATGAGTTCCCTGGTACATGGTGGGAGGTGGGGCTGAAACTACGAAATACCGAAGTTATGTGGTGGTGCATATTGGGTTTGGCCAAAACGGAGATTGGATCCCGACAATGGGCGCGTGGTCAGTGGGGTTGTTGGGAGTGGTCAGAGAGCCCAGTATTTGAGGGGCATTGGAGAGAATCGGGTAGGGTCGAAAAAGAGACGGAATTGATTACATGGTATGTGCTGGAGACTGGCAGAGGTCGAAAGATGGACTGGCAACGAAATCATGGGTGGTGCGAGAATTGGGAGTGATTTCCAAGAATATTTCTGAGACGGGAGTTTCATGAGGCACATACTTATGGTTCCTTCTGTCGCGGTTCCCTTCCGTACGATCGTTGTACGAACCGGAGACCAACAGGACGGACCCAAAAGCAATTCACGGCCATACATTGACATTCGACACATCAGATCTTATTTTCGAGTAAACAGGAGCATTCTTGAACTCATGGCTGTCTTCTACCAAGTCGAAATAGAGGTGTTTGTTGTGTTGCTTCTTGAACCACGATGCTTGACTTGACATGCGCTGTTCGCAGCACCGTGTCAGTTTGTAGTAACTAAGCTCTTTCGTTCTGTCTCTTAAATAATAATATTCGGGGTTCTTCCTCTCTCAGCTGAAAAACTGGGGTATCAACTCTGTACTCAAACACTGTATATAAATGCGGTAACTGTCCTCTCGAGCTAGCAGTAAAGCGCCCGCCTGAGTTGGCGGTGCCAAATAATAACATACAATTGTTGTTTTTACTGTACTAGAGTAAAAATGTTACGCAAATGGACTGCACGAGGACCATTAAGAACTTCAGCTAGTAATACTATTAATTTCAACGCCGATTTACCCTACAGTTAAAGAGAAAAGATGACATGCCCCAAATGCTAAACAGACACTCCAAGCCAACTCCACATATGTAACCTTCAACAACAACACAACAGCTCAAAGTCCAAACACCAATCCCCTCGGCACCTGCGTAGGATCACCCTGCTGCCAGATGGTTGTCACACTAGGCGGATTGCTCTTATCGTTCGGATCCGTCCTGATCACATTATCAATATTCGGGTTCTGCGTTAGCGCTGGGAACTCCCAATTCTTCCTACATGGCGCATTCAAACGTTAGCTTCAATCTCTTCTTATCCATACAAATAGATAGAATGGATGCATACCAGGTGTTCTTCTCATCCAACGAATCAAAGTCCACATCAGCCGGCGCAAAGATCCACGCTGACCCACGACTCTGTTCTGCCATAACCTGACTAATGAGTTTCTGATAACTGACAAGGTTATTTGGCTTTGACCCCATTATCGCAGCCCCGATGGCGTCGTTGTATTCGTTGCTCACGATTTCGTCGAAAAAGACGGCACCAGGCGGATTCGGAATCTCGTTCGTATGGGTGTTGACCCAGCATTTGGATAGGTTGATGCCTTTTCCACCATCGAGGCGAGTATAAAAGGCAGAAACTTTCGTTCCGACAAACCCCTTGCGTTGGATCTGGTCGACCATTTCGGAGACAGGAGGAACGCTGCCGTCGCAGGTTAACGGGCCAATGTCTACTTCTGGTTCTGGTTTGCTCTGTAAACAGCCGCGGCGGACGATATGGACGGCTGTGGTGTTCACTTCGTCGATGATGGTGTCGAGAATGGCGTTACGGGCGGATACTAAAACGCTGGGTACATCTGTGGGCCATGTAAGTGAGTATAACAGAGAGGGAGGATCGGTACAAGGTGTCTTACCATCTGCCGGGCGACGGGTAGGTGCCGCGTGGGAGAGCGGACCAGCCGCGCACCAGAGAAGAGCGATAGAAACGGGAAAGGCTAGGAATGAATGTGATTTCATCTTGAATTGAACAGGAAGAAAGATGTACAGGAAATGAGAGGAAGGAAGTGATGCTGGAATAGAAGTGAAGGATCAGGAGGCTTGTTCAGAGCGTATGGTACAGAAATCTGACCTTATATACTCCCATCTAGAAAATTGGTGGTGTTACAATCGCCTCAATAAGTTAGTTCACGTCGGACATAGGATAAGTCACTATGCATCTGTTCAACGAGCATGGAAGTTTCATAGATAACGAAAATAGCGAACAGAGTCGGATTGAAATTGCCCCCCACCGACCGGCATTCCGGGTGATGATGCTGGGGCTGAAGCTTGGCAAGATCGATTAGTCAATTGTGGGCATGGGTACGCAGGGCCCACTACCTCGTATCATGTTCCCGAAGAGGCAGATCGGCCATCCTCAGATGGGCAGATTAGATTTTCCACCGCGATGCCAGCAGAATTTGCCATTGGACAAGGTGTGCGATCTTGGTAGCTGACGTCTTGGCCTTCGAGTGTCGCGCCGTGCTGTTTGAGGATGTCGATCACCTGTACTTTGTTCGCAAACTTGGTGTCGTCTAGCTGGGACACAAAGTGTAGTACCTCGAATATATCAGCGTAGGTAACTCTAACCACAACCATCGCCGAATTACCGGAGTGTACGTCACCCGTCCCGCGTTCGCCCCGAGTCCAAGGTCCTCAAGAAGGAACTTCAGATACGGAACATCGCCCTTTGCAGCTGCAAATCCCACGGGATTACCCAGATGGCCCAAATCCCAGTCTTTAGCCTGCGGAAAGCGTTCCAGAAAAGTCTTGAACATCGGGAGGCTGGAGCGAGCGGCTGCATCGTGCACAGGTGCAAGCCAGTGCTCTGCAGGAGGGAACTCTGCATGTTCCCGGAGTACACATCGGAACTGATCAACATCGCCGGTCTGGATGGCTGTCGTGAGATCACCTTGGATCCGCCTGGCGCTTTCGTCGTCCATGTTGTGGTTTCGAATGGGGTGGAGGTGTGCTGTCCAGCGGACGGGATAGGATCTACACGAGACGCACGTCAGCGGGGCGGTAGCCTTGTCCGTTGCGGCTGATCGGCTGACGCTGTTCCGCGATTGCGCTCGACAAGGTCAGTCTGAATAAGAATCTTACTAAAGAAGGTTAAACTGAAGTTTCACTCAAGAAGGGCTGTTAATGAGTGGTCCAGTGTTAAGAGTCGACAATTTTGGGGCAATGGTCACCAATGGACTAAGCTTGGTCTAAGCTTGGTTCATCTTGTAGGTCGAAACACTTCGGGTGTAACCATTCACGGCAGACCAGGGTCTGCACATCATCAGCATCGTATTCTACTCGGTGCAGCGCGGAGATGTAGTCGTGCATCATGTCTCAGGTCTGATGGTGAACGAACTGGGCAGCGTCCGTGATTAAAAAGAAAGATGAGATTGAATATATAATTGTGACGCTTCCGCAGAGTAGAATCATTCATTCACAAACTGCAGCTCACTCCCTTCTCTTAGTCTTCTTTTACTTTTCATCATGCATCGCTCGCACATCATTTCAGCTCTCCTTTCTCTTCTCAGCATTCGCCGGTCGAATGCAATTGCCGCCGCTGCAAAGACGGATGCAGCTCCATGCCTCACAACAATAATCCTTCCAGAAGCAACCCTCACAGCGACTCCTGGCCCGTCTCATGTCGTAATTGACGGCTTATCCAATGGCGCCACTTCTACACTCGAGGTCGAAGGTCCCGCGATCACTATCGGCGCCAGCATACTCTCGTTGAACGACCAGCTCAACTTTGTTCTTGACGGCACCCAGTACGAGCTCGGCAACGTCTGCCCAGCTACGCTTATTCCAGGAACTTCCCATGAACCAATAGCAGCCATTGCTCCAAGAGACGACTTTCTCGACAGCGACAGCGACAGCGACAGCGACAATGAGGATGAAACACCATCTTGTTCGATCTCGGATAATGGAGTTGCTGCCGGGTACCCATTCAAGATAGGAGATGACGGGCCCCTCCCAGATTTGTTGTAGCGAATCAGTGTAATCGTTGAAAGTGTCTGGTGAGACAGTTCATAGGGCGACTTCTGCGGAGTTGAGAAAGAGTACCATGTAATTAGCGTTATGTGAATTACACCATTAAGTTTATGATAAGCGTGCAAGTTTATCCCGTACTACTGTGTCTATGCTTGTGATGCCTAGATTTGAGTAACGCTCTTCTAACACTACAACAGCTTCCTGGTGAAAAGATAACACATGCATGGCTGCTTCTAAGGAGAGTCCACTGGTTCGGGGTCTTCTCACAATTTCTTAGATTGTATAGCTTAAGCTCTGCTGGGTCAATAGATTATGTAGCGCCACAAACCATAGCGTCCTTGTCTAATAGATTTGAGATTTATGAAAGCTAATTGTAAGCTTAACGCTTATAGCTTTTATCACGTCTCCGATTGTAAGTTGTCCGGAAGCTGTACAAGGAAAATCGAATGGCCTCTGCAGACTAGAAAGCTTACTAAGTTTCACTCATGGGTTTTTCTACGGACATCTTGCTGCATAAAGCATGACGTAGACAGACACGGAACGAGCCTTCACATGCTGTGACGTCTATTGTCTTAGTCGGGTACTAGTTAGAAAGCTAGTATGTTTGCAATCACACAGCTCTTCCGTCGAACCTATGTTAGCCACGCATGTTTTACGCGACACAAGAAATGTTATGTAGCTTTAGACTTTAACAAGACGTTAAAGTGATACTGCCTAGCTTAATCAAGCAATCTGGATGAATTAGTAGGCTATAGATAATGGTAACTACTCATTTGCTTTCTAGACTTCCGTAGGCAAGGAGAATCTGGACGAAACACAATAAAATTCGTACAAGGTAAAGGTGTTATACCGACACCTCAAATACGAAATTTGAACAGTAACATATTTACACCATACGATCGACGCTTCGCAGATGCTTTTGCGACCGACTAGAGATCCGAACGCTGACAGGCGGTTGATTACTTGGAGTCGCGAGGCCCGAGCAGCTAGTATAGTATGATAGAAGCTCAATAATAGTAAGTGTATTTTGATCAAAAATGGTAGTTCTGTAGAATCTATCTTGCTCGCTGTCATAGCATGACAATACGTAGGCTCTGGATATCTTTACAACTAGGTCTATATCACGGCAACGTCCAAACTATTTCAAGCCCAGAAGATCCGAAACTGCGCAGTCCCAACGGATATGACAGTCGTGGTATCTCGGCATAGGAGAATAAGGATGTGGTACAGAGGCGGCAAAGCCTATTCGTTGTGGGTTCAGTACAGGTCGCCTTACGGATGCGACGCATTTAGCACCTCCGATTTATAATTCAGCCAGCGTTCGGATATGTTAGAGCACCGCGTGAAGTGTAGTGACCCGCCTTGGTTCCTTCCAAACATGGAATCCAATACTAAGCTCCGAACCAATCACATCAACTTTCCGGTGAGACATGCATGGGGACGCCACCATCAGGATCCTTCAAACTACCAACGGTCTGGTAAAGCGAATTGCCTACCCCATCAAGTCAGACACATGGTAGGGGACCATCGAGTTGTGATGTGACATTAGAGGACATACGGAAAGGATAGTGCATACTCCGCCTCGAAGGTCGTAATATCCCCGCGAACAAGCCCAATCAGATGGCACTATTTCTGTAGTGAAACTTTGAACTGCATTCGGAGCTGCCTGTTTCTTCGTTCAGAAGAAAACCCGGGTTCTGCGGTGCCTAATGGTGAACCAACATCGCGGGTTAGTCATTTGCATCGCAGCACCGCCTCTACCTTAGATATATTATTTCATTTACTTTCATATAAAGCCATGCAGCATTTCCTCTCTTTTCCTGTCATCTGGCGAAAAGATATCTCCGCGCAATATACAAAGCATGGCACCCATCGCTTCCGCTATAACTCGCGTCCTCGTAACCGGGTTTGGGGTACGCATACTCTACGCATCCTTGAGGATCAATAAAAAAACCTTGGTATACGGATGCTAATGATTCTATTCCTTAGCCCTTTCAAGGAGTTCCAAACAACCCCTCCTGGGGCATAGCCTCCCGTCTTCCAACTTCACTCCCGAACAACATCGAGCTCATCGTCCACCCCGCAGCCGTACGCGTCGCATACCATCCAGTAATAGATCTCCTGCCCGGACTTATCGATGAGGTTCAGCCCGACATAGCACTGCACATTGGTGTGGCAGAAGGCCGGAAATACTTCGCCGTCGAGCAGACAAGTCGAAAGGGGGTGTACGGAGGAGGTATGGATGTCGATGGAGGGGTGTTCAGCGATGCTGAAGGGGAGAAGCTTTGGGGCGATCAACCGGAACGGTTGAGTACGAATTTGGACCTTCAGGCGGTGGTGTCCGATTGGCAGGCACGCACTGCTAATGTGACATGGCCTCCATCTCTATCGTCCTCTTCTTTCCTTTCCAAGATCGCGACGCCGTCCACACCGGTGGATGTCTCGCTTGGTGGCGATGTTTTGTCCGTACTTGAAGAGCAAAGTCAAATCGACTCGGATGAAGTGCGCTGGAGCGACGCTGTCGGTGCTTACCTGTGCGCATTCATCTATTATGCGGATATGGTGGAGATGTCGAGGAACGGGAAAGCGAGGAGGAGGGATGTCTCCTTTATGCATGTACCAATGTTAACGAGTGAGGAGGAGCTGGACGTTGGTGTGGAAGTTACAATTGAGTTGGTGCAGGCGCTTGTGGGGAGCTGGAGGGAGCAGAATGGGCTGAAGTAAGCCAATCGTATGGCACTCATGGGGTGCTAAAATGAGTCAAACATGATAACAATGGGTCAAACCTTTTTCAGCTTGGTGCACGCACATTGGCTTTATGCGGAGTACATATGGTTTTAAATGAGGAAGGGGACTGCGTATGTCTTGCCTTAAGTTGGAGTGTGAAATTTGAACGTCGAGTGCGATGGTATAAGAACGTGGCAATATTGATAAAGTACCGAAAGTTTAAACAAAATATACCTGATATGATGCAGGAAGTCTAACAGGTACTATGCAATAGATATTACTTCTACGCAAATCTCAGAACTACCCAGAGCAACCCCAGAGGATCAAAGTATGCACATCCGGGTGTTCTTCCTTTCGCAGCTGAGAAAGCTGGGATATTAACTCTATAATATTATACTGTATGAAAACTCGGTAAGTCATCCATTCATCAACTAGAACTGTTGCAATCCCTGACCAACTAACGCCTCTTCACTGACTTATTCTTATATAGCGAAGTGCATCACGAACCATACTATTTGATCGGCACCAGGCGTACGTCTTACACTTGATCCTTAGCTTGGTAGAGATATCGTCAGTGAAAGCTTGATCACGCGACACGCCCACATAGAAATTTCTCCTCAGCGGTTGTTGATAGTGATATTTCCGACGGCCGTGTCGAGGGATGACGTGGTAGGAAGCGGAATGAATCCGCCGTCAGATCTTCGAGACTCCGCGCAAAGCCCCTGAAGGCCAAGGTTCACTGCTACGAGCACTAATTCCCAAGTCGCGAAGGCATTGAAGACGCGGCATTCCTGACGTTGATCAGTCAAGCTCAGTGCGCTCGCCAATACCAGCTTGATGATGAGCTTCACCAATCTGCTCACCATCGCAGTATTAAAGTAAAATCACAAGTTCAGCGCAGTCCATACTACCGCCTAACACAACCATCTACCACCAAACGAATCTAACCACGCAATCTAGCCACACCAATTTCCACACTCGATTCCACCAACCTTCGAGAACAAACCACAGCAGCTTCCAATTATGCCGTCGATGTTTACCCAAACAGTATACATAGGCTGGAGATGCCACGCCTGCTCGATGCATAACCTTCCAAGCTACTTGTTGAACGCTTGCTCGACGTGTTGCGCGTGTAGACATGTATACTGTGTGGTGTGCGCTGAGGGGAACTCTGAGAGAAGGGAGAGGGAAACCATCGGATATGACGAGAGGGATGCGAAGGACAGAAAACGAAGGAAGGAGGCCGAAGTGAGAACAAAAGAGCGGTGATGTGATCTGATCTTAGGTATGAATTGGAGAGACTCACGGAACATACGTTGGATTTTTAGTAAGACGTCCACCGACCGTGGTCGGTTATAGACCTAATGCATCAAAGTTATCATCATCACTTGCCCCCAGCCTCATCATCGTCCAACCTCAAGTTGTCGAATTGCACCTCCCCATTCGCATTTTCCATATCGACCAACCCAACAAGCGCCTCATCATCAATGACATCCCTCATGGCTGGCTCCTTATTCGGCTGCTGTCCATGCGCCGCCTTCAACGACACCTCCTCGTCAAATTTCCTAAACGCCTTGGGGTTCTTCCTCTCCGATTTCGCATGCTCCTTACTTCCAAACTGATATCCTCTTTGTCTAGGCCCCTGCCCCGTCTTCGAAGGCAACTGCGGCTCGTAGAAAGCTTCGAAAGCGGCGACATCGGCATCAAAGGTACCTGCTTCGATGGAAGTGCGGATGGAAGCGAAGAAAGTGGCGAGCACGGCGTGGTTGTGGATCTGAATAAGGACCCAGCCGAGCATCTCTTTGGCGGAGAGGAGATGCTGGACGTAGGCGCGGTGGTGCTTCGTGCAGGCGTAGCAAGTACACGCTTCGCTGAGCGGGGTTGCGGAGACTGCGTGCTCAGTGCGCCACATGTCGATGCCGAGCGATTGGCGCGGGCTAGCATCGGATTTTGGGGGCGGTGGAAAGGTGAAGTCGAGGGCGATGCCGGAATCGGTTGCGGAGGAGATGAAGGGTATGGTAAAGAGATCCATGCCTAAACCTATTTGGCGGAGTAGTTCCTGGGGGCCGGCAGGGATGTGAAAGGAAAGTCGGGGCAGGTGATACAGCTCCTCAGGCAGATCGTCAAGCAGATATGCATCGTATATCGCAAGTCCGCTGATCTTGCCCACCATGTCGTCCACCAGATGCTCCAAGTACCAGGACTGCAGATCCCGGTCGATAGGTAGAATAGGCGCAAAGATATTGAAGCGGTGCTCCCCTTCCATTATCGACTTCTGCTTGGCTATTATGTCCCTTGTCCAAGTTTCCGTTCTATCGCTCATCTTGTTCTTCCGCTTTATTCCAATCGTTTCCTGTCCATAAGGTATGTCTGCCAGTCCCACCACGATGTCTGGCTGCAGCCTGCGTGCCGCGGCAGCGTAGTACTCGGAGCTTACTGACCTGTAGCCCACAGAGGTCATCAAGCTCACCTCCGTGTTCGTGTTCGCGGTCGGACTCGTTATGGGCGGATTGCGACGGGGGCCGAGGACGAGGAGGGTGTCTTCTGGCAAAGCGGTAAACTTGCGGAACGGGGCGGGCATATCTAGTTGAAGAACAGGTGGTGTAGATTGCGGGTGCTTCTCGACAACTGCATGCTGTCAGACGTGCGCCGATACCAACTTTTGCGATATACATACAGTCCTCGATCGCGACGTAGACGCCATCCAGCCCCACGCATTTTCGGAAATTGTCCTGCGAGATGTGGGGGACGACGCCGCGCGACGTGATTCCAATGAAGCCTGGAGTCAGAAACGATTTCCTCCCGGGCAATGACAGGCGGCCGAGGCGCGGGGTCAGTGTGCCCGTGGTTTTGAGCAGCGTGAACTCAAGCATCTCGGGTGGGAGCTGGTCCAATTTTGAAGCCGGCGAGGCTTGCGCCATTGAGAAATACGATGCGGTCTAGGAGGCAAGTAGATGCTATAAGGCTCGGTGGACCATCTCGTTGCGATTGTGAGATGAAAGTATCTGGGACCGTGGGGTGTTGCCACTGACGTCGCAATTCACTACGAAATGTCTGTGCGGACACGTGATAGCGCGTACCCCGCGTCGCCATCTTTCGCCACTCGACGCTCCTCCAGCTCACCCTACCTATGTGCATCTGTCACAATGCCATCCAACTCCCGCCCGCCGGGATCTTTCTCGTGTTCTTCCCCATACCCGGGAAACAATAGATTGCTCTATGTGGCGGCGATCGGCTCCCCGCCTTACACCACAGATCGAGTGCCACAAACCCTCGTATTCTACGGTAACCGGAATGCGTCCCGGATTCTATTCTGTTGGGATGCAAGCCGTTGTGATGTAGACAAAGCTCCCACAATCGCCCAGCTACTCCTTCAACCGACTCGATTCTGGCTGGAAAGGACGTGCGAACTACATCCACCTTGTGACGCTATCAACGTGGATGCTGCGATTCTGTTGAGCTCAATTAGTCACCATGTATACCCCCAAGGCGAGAATGTCTATGTCGGCGATCCCCAGCTACACATCGCGGCGGTTGCGAGCCGTGCGCCAATTATCGTGGTCAGCACGCCACAATATATCGACATACGAGACCGCCAGTCACTTCGGAGAACTACTGAACACAACGCGGTGGGGACATCTGGTCTCCCCGCGGAGTCGGTAATACTTAACTTCGGTGGCAGCTTAAATGCTCAACGGCACCATTCGTTTCCTCTCGATCTCAAGTTGTCTCGCTTCTACTGATATGTTCAATATGCACGTTCCAGCATTGAAGGTTCTTCTTTTGTTCCTAATCGCAACAGTCGGAGCATATGAAAACACTACAAATTCTATATGTGACACCCTCAAGTCAATTCTCCCAAATTCTACATTCCTCCCAGAAACTACCACTTACAACGCATCAATTACGTCCTATCCCTTCGTGCAACTCCGTCTACATCCAACGTGCATCGTTCGACCTCATGTCGCTGAGGATGTGGCTACGGTGATCCGTCTCTTACGAAAGAGCAAAGGGACGAACTTTGCAGTAAAAGGTGGCGGACACAATGCCAATGCAGGCTTCAGCAACGTTGAAAATGGCGTCACGATCGACATGCAGAGCCTTAACAACGTGGTGCACTACGGAAACGTGGCACAAGTCGGTGCCGGTGCATTGTGGCAGAATGTATACGACGTGGTGGAAAGGCGCAATCACACCGTGCTTGGTGGGAGAATCGGTGTAGTCGGGGTGGCCGGCTTCTTGACTGGAGGTACGCGTTTCCTATATCGTCCAACATCTTTGCCCACTATGCCTTAGATCTCTGCTCAAGGTATCGCGCTAATAATGGATAGGTGGAGTATCGCACTTCTCCCCCGAACGTGGCTGGGCCTGCGACTCAGTACTCAACTTCGAAGTCGTCCTAGCCAACTCCTCCATCATCAATGCAAACGCCACCTCCCACCCCTCCCTCTTTACCGCCCTCAAAGGCGGCCAAAATAACTTCGGCATCGTAACCCGCTTCGATCTCAAATCATTCCCCCATGGACCCGTCTGGGGCGGACGAATCGCATACGCGCCGGGAACCGACACTGCCCTGGCCTCGGCTTTCACCGCGTTCAAGAACAACCAGTCTGAGAATCCGAGCAGTTACGATCCGTATGCTGCCGGCTGGGTGACGTTCACTTATAATGGGAGTGCGAAGGCTGTTTCGCCGTCAGCGGTTCTGTGGTATACGAGGCCGGAGTTGAAACCAGGGGCTTTGGGGGGAATAACGAGGGTGGGACCGAAGGTTTTTGATGGCATGGCTACAGGAAGTGTAGCAGAGTCGGCGAGGAATGCTTCGGTTGCTGTTAAGGCGTCTAATAGACGGTGAGTCAAATGATCACTACAAGACAAGACCGAGATCGATCGATCGCTAATCATCTCACTTCAACAGCACCATATGGGCAACAACAACCTTCAAAATTACGCCCACAATCGTCCATCGCATTTACGCCCTCTGGAAATCCCTCACCCCAGACCTATACACAGCGTACGCCTACGCCAATGTCGTTCCCGAACTTGCATTCCAAGCCTTGCCCGCACCACCACGCAATTCCACACCTCCCAACAGCCTAGGCTTCTCGTCGACCTCGACGCCCGAGAAAGACCTTGTGTTTCTGCAAGTCGTATTCCATCACACTGCGGCGAACGCTACGCAGGGTCTCACCAAGACTCTGGAGAAATTTGTAGGTTTGTTTGACGGCTTGGCGGAAGATGAGGGTGTGAGGAGCGAATGGCTTTATCTGAACTTTGCGGCCAAGTTTCAAGATCCGATAAAAGGGTACGGTAGGGAGACGTTGGGAAAGTTGAGGAGTGTTTCGAAAAGGTATGATCCCGAGGGGTTTTTCCAGAGACGTACGGGGGGCTTTAAATTGTGGAGGGGAAACGGGACGGGATGGTGATGGACGGTTGTGATGAGGAGTTAATAGCGCAAACAAGACTCGCATCTCTGAAGTCATGTTATCTTACAACCCAATCTTGCCTCCCATACCTCTCCACTGAGCTCAGAACCTCTCACTACTAAAGACCCTCGGCTCTGCCTATGCTCCTGTGCTACTAAGTAGTTCATTGGTACTTCCAGTTGCCCAATGTATTCCTCGCACTGATCGCAGCAATGACGCTGTTTGCAGGAGAGACATATCTGGATTCCCGAGGGATGCGGGTGGAGATGTGCTGGGTCGAGGTGGTAGTATTGTGGTATGTTGCTTTACAGTGGAAGAGTTCTGTTGAGATTTGGAGTGCGGTGATTTGATGCGCTGTGGAGGGGTTGAGGCACCGGCGTCCGATGTGGTGTCTTATGCCTTGGGGTGGTCCATGTGCCAGTACTCGCAGCCCGCGGGTGCCCTTCAAACGTGTTGCTCCACCCACCGCGATGAAAAAAGCGCGGTTCTGGAGATGGCGGCGGATTATGGTACTTTGTGTTGTTGTACCTCACCGACTGTGATGTCGACGGTTGGAGAGAGATCGAACACTGACTGTATCGGTGACATTGCTGTGTTGTGAGTCGAGGCTTCGAGCTTGGGTGGGAAGGCGGCGGGTGTCGGATGCCGGTGGAGAGTTTGCGAGGGAGTGGAGGAGAGGGGGTAGGGTGGCTGAGCTCTTAGCAGTGGAAGATGAAGTCTCAAAGTTGACGCGGGCTCCCAAGATACAGCTTGGATATGCGAGGGCAGATACGTGCGGGTCACAAGGGGGACTTAGTGTTCCAAAGAAAGAGGATGCACTGATGTGCGTCCAGAAAATTCCACATCACTATTACGCAGACCGCGCAAAGGGACGAAAAGAGCTTTGAGGGCGATAAAACGAATACACCACACCGTGAGAAAGGAAAACAGACAAATCACATATCAGTGAAGCAGAGTATGGAGAATTGTGATGTGATTCAACTACCTAAACCGAACTCTGATGCACGCCCCAACTCGCGATACATGGTGACCCGCTCCGGACTTTCTTGCCGTCTCAGCCATTAACAACCCTACAGCCGCTGTGCAATGGCTGTAAGGGTGGGTCTCCCTTCGGTACCTACAAACTGTCTGAGGAGAAAGGGCAGGTGAGGGGAGCCAGGCGCAACTTATATAGACAGAGGGGAGGGGCCCGTGCCAGGTATTGAGTCTGCAAGGTCTCGCTTGTTAGGTCAGCAGGCTAAGTGAGAGGTCTTTGCGGGTGGGTGAAGTGAAAAGTGGGTGTGTGATTGTGGGTGAATGCAATCACGTCATTTCCGCGTGCTGAGGAAGCTGGAATGCTGGAGTGTAGTATGGCTACTGTCATTTACGAGACGCCGAAGTCGGTTGCCAGTACATTGTGTGGTTCTCGGAGTGGTATTAGGGCAGTGAATGTTGACGTCACGTGGCCGGCACGCATCATTATCTTGTTTAGAGCAACAATGGATTGCATTCTCTATCCAACAGGCAAGCTTTGTTTTTGCTCCGTAAGAAATGTCTATAAACCCCTTTAGATTCCTAATTTGTGAGTTTGTGCCCTGCGGTCTGTACTCACGTTGCGCACTCAGGTAACTGCACTGGCGAGCCACCGCCCACCACGCATGCGATCATGAGATTATCACCTACAGAGAAACGAATGAAACGCGCAGGGTTATATGCATGGAAGGTCTATACCGTCTTCGACGATCTTGACGATATCAATTGTGCCGATGCGATTAGACGTCGTAGACGGTTCCTCATGGGAAAATACGTCTGAGTGACAGTGGAAAGCCATGATCAGATACTGATAATTATGACTTGGAGAAGCTTTTGAAGCGTTTTGTTGGTTATGTACAAATTAACGAGCGACTGGGCGACAAAGAATGATTCTCTCCAACCGAAGGTCCTCTCGATGATATTCCCCTCTGCTGCCCGCCTAAGCCGGCTGCGCGAACGTAGAACCAATCGGGCCAAACTTGATGTTCGAGAACACAACCTTCGCATCAGGATGCTTAGCCTTGACGTCATCCGGCTTTCCAGAATCAGTAGCGCACTCGCCACGAGCAACGCCGGGAACGCTCGCGTCCTTTTCCGTAGGATAATTGCTATCCAGCCACAACATGCTGGCATAGGCGTCGCTCCAGAGACTCATCACGAGGACCATACCGTCAGCGGCCGCGCGACCCATGGACGCCATGCCACCGTGCTTGTTGAACGGGTACACTTCCTCTTGGAAGACCTTCTCTTGGGTATTGCACCATTCCTGCGTGATGCTATTCCCGGTCATACCTTCCACAGTGGGTTCAGGGTTTGAGATGACCTTTCCGCCTTGCACGTAGAACCGTTTAAGCTCTGACAGGTTGCTGCCGGAGCCGACGAACTGGGTAACAACCGTGAACTTCTTAGAAGTATCGACCGTCTTGCCTTTGCCGTAAAAGTCCTTCACGCCAACGCGGAAGGGGTTGAAATCGCAGCCGTTGGCATCGCACTTGCCAGCGTATCGATCCTTGGAGAAAGTGCCACCGCATTCGTCCGTCACGCAGACTGCGTATCCCTCGGGACTGCAGGAGTGCGGAGTCAGGGCGGTAGAGATGGCATTGGCTTCCCAGACGTCCATCTCGGCGCTAGGGCTGTAAGCTACTGTGCTGATTGGAGCTTAGTGGAAGGTAGCTAATATACGTACCAGCATGCGCCCTTCTGGCCCACACCAGCATTCGGATCGTTTGAAGATGGCTCCCATCCTTCAGCGTTGGCTTCGCCGCCAACGTACTTCAAATCGCGAGCACACTGTGCATCACAATATCCTAGCAGGGTAAGCAAGCGTACGTCGACTCGTATCGAAAACACTTGCCGCTTCCATACTTCGCACCCGGGGTGCCCTGTCCCTTCTGCGGCATGGAGACGAAGTAAAGCGCTCCATTGAGACCACAGTCTAGCGACGAGAGATCCACATCAAAAGTGAACTCGTTGCCGACAAGCTTGAACATCTCGTAGTTGTTCGTATCCTTCATCAAGTACAGGCGCGAGCCAATGTTCGTAGAGTACTCGCCCTTGGTGACGTACTTGAGCGTCAGAGAGTCGCCGCTTGTGGAGACGCCGTAAGTCTTTGAGTAGTCGGCGCCCTCGAGAGCGCAGTTCTTGCTGCAAGCCGCGTTCGTGCCGCATGACTGCACAACGAGTCATCGTTAGCATACATCCATGGTCGTGATACTAGTGTTCCGAAGACGCACCGCTGAATCCCACGTGTTGCCATCGAAGCAGTTGGCATAGTCCCCCACTTTATGGAGCCATCGCCAATTAGAGTCAATGACAACCTCTCCGTTGACATTTGTGCAACTGCTTCCACCTTTGCCTGTGCACCTCTTCCATGCCATCTTTGGATGCGTCTCAGTCTGGTAGCTGCCGATCTGGAAAGCCGATACGGCAGAGGCCGAAAGGAGGGCCGTGGTGGCCTTGAGAGTAAATGAAGACACCATGGTGTTTGATGAGATACTAGAATTCGATAAGACCGCTTGCTGGCGCCTCGAGGCTCATGGCGGTGCATCATTTTATATGTAGTCCACCATCACCCGCCGACAATTCTTCCAGGCGGAACTGATTCTCCACTGTATATTGTCTCAACTTGAGAAAGATGAGTCCAAGACCAGTGTAGATTTGAAAGAGGGTCATCGGATTGAACTGCCACGGACCGGTTGGAGTTGCGATCCGATGCATATGAACTGACGCTCCGACAAGCGTTGGCAGCCATGGCGCCTTAATCCACTGAGCTTCGCCCACTTCGACGACCACTCCTAGCATAAGAACGGGTGGGCGACTGAGAGATGGCCAAGATAAAGATACTCAGGTATATCAATGCTAAGACTAGCAAGCCGCCGTTGGGGTGTGGAGCGCCAGCGTACGAGAGGCCGAGCAGTGTCGGCAGAAAGTAATTACAAGCCGCCTGGACTCGTATATTATGCTTGGGGTTGCTCGTCAGTTTATCCATTCATCTTGACATTGTTGGCATTCTTGGTGTTGATGTCCTGAGGGTCCGCCAAGCCTAGAATTACACCTCGCTTGATATATTAGCAACTGGGATATAGATTGAGCAAAGTGCGGGGAACTTGCTCAAGGAGGCTCCATTGGATTATGAACCGTACATGAATTCTAGGTGGAGCTGTGGTTGGTTCTTGGAACCTAGTCGGCACCATTGACTAGATATCAGACTTTGTGGGGAATCAATGCCGAGCCCGGGTTCGAAGTGACGGAAAATACTCACCATTGCGTTCCGGCGCGTACTGATGATTAGCGCTGCTTACGTTGTGAGTCTACCTTGTTCCATATCATGGTATCGGTTCAGGCTGGTGGTGGACTGTAGAATTTGTCAACGCGCAGCTGGGTAGGACGGGGGAACTGATATTGAGATGGTTGTAAGGCGCACTGATGTTGATCTATACAGCTTGGGTCTAATATTGTCAAAAGAACACTCTTTGAACAGCTCCACAGGGCATTAGTGGTTTACCGGAGAAGATTTTCGCACAAGTCCTCTTCCTCGAATGAAGTAAGTCGCTTGGGGTAAGCTGAGCGCCGATGCGACGTGACTCGGCTCGTGTGCTGATAAACAAGCTGTGGTTCTTTTGCCCCGATAATCGCCCCTGTGCGTTGGGAACTGACGATGCTAGGTAAGTAAGAGAGAGAAGAGAAAGCAAATCGGCAAGCTGCCTGAATGCCATGCAAGCGCACACACACAGCGCTTGTTTGAACGTCTTATGGATTTCCCTTGTCGTTGACCGCCGATTGTGGCACCTGCGAGTGGTGAGACAGAAGGTATTGCCAAATGTCACTTTGTAACATGTACTAGCACATAACAGCGTTATATTCGGTACAGCGCACGGCAAGCCACAAAGGCTGTTAGATCCGGTGGCCGAATGCGTGAAACCATTCATTTAAGGAATCCTGGAATAAGATTGATTGGATAGAACAAAAATAGCACAGCTCGTGATTGCGTTCTGACACCGATCGTCTCGGTACCTACCTCTAGCTGTGGCCGTTGCATACAAGCTGGTTACCAGAATAGACGCAGGAAGGCCTTGAACACTACCTATCCAATAGGGAAAAGTCGCCGGGGCGCTGTCCACAACGTCTCCTTGCGGAATGCCTAAACTGGTATAGATCGTACTATTGGAAAGTTTGGCCACCTAAGTTCCCCAAAGCGATTGCATTGGTAAGCATTGGTGGCCTGAAACTAAGTGGCGGTCCTGTGAAGTGGATTTGCGTCAACTCGCCACTGCGAACTCTCGTATCCGGTGTTACATGCCATGAAGACGTTGTTTTCCGGCGGTGTAGACCAGGAGTACACTTTTGGCTTTAAAAAATGAGCGTCTTCGTTTCTGCTATTGGAAATTTCCCAGAAGCTGGAAGGTGGAACGCTTGTTAGTCACGTGGCAGCATCATGGGAATGACTGAAATCCAAAGAGATGGTCCCGCCCGATAGGCCCACCAGATAGGGCGTTACGCGATCACACCGGGTCGTCCCGAGTGTGGGTTCAGTTAAGGTTAAGCATATGAGAATGGGGCGGTCAAGGCGCCTAAGGCGAATGACGAGCGTGTGACTAGGAGTATGGCGGGACGCCTCAGCAAAGAATCTACCCGAACAGGAAATTCTCGAGGCTTCTAAATCTTCCGCCCCTTAAGCGGTCCGCGGATAAGGGCGATGAGTCGATCTGACGCGTAAGAGGTGGTGAGGCTGACGCGGGCTAGTGTTCCTGCGCGGGCCTTCGGATATTTGCACGCGACATAAGCAGAAGCTCCATGCCATTGCTCACTAGTCTTCATAGGACAGTAAAGTGCGAAGGCGTCGCGTTGTTTGATGTTGCAATGGAACGTCGGGGCGGAAGCGATCGGCAATTGCTTCGTATGACCCTGGCCTTTTTAGCGTGGTTAGCGTGCGGCTCATTACAGATTGCGCCCCCAACGTCAGAAGCTGAAAACGAAGTCTACCACTCGATTCCTCCCAAAGCTCGGCCAAGACACACTATCCCATCCGGGTAGACTGGCCGTATATGTAGCTTGCAAATCATGGAGTATATATACCTCCGGACCTCGAGCGTCTTTTCAATGAGCTTTACAAGGATAGACCCACTACAATCACGATGCCGCGAAAGAAGCAGGGTATTCGAAGCTATCATCACAAGAGCAGAAATGGCTGCATGCAGTGCAAGCGTCGACGTGTGAAGGTGTGCTTTCCGGTTGCTGTGAGATGGGAGATAGTCGACTGTGCTAATACATACGTAGTGTTCCATGCAAGCCCCCACCTGTGCTAATTGCCTTCGACGAAACGAAAAATGCGAATATCCGACATTTCTCGAATGGCGCCCATTATCTCAACCACCTGACCAGATAGCAGACGAACACGCTGGCTTTCCGACCCTTCCGGGGTCATCTATACCGAAACGACCGCAGACATCGCATCCTCCGCAGGCTGCATCAGATTTACAAACGCTCGACAAGAGTACACTACCCGGAGATACAAACATGCTTTTATCACTCCTCTTCTCACTTTCTTGGTTCTCGCCTCGAGAAAAAGCCATTTGGCTTCCCGCACTTTCCAAATTGGCGATCAAATATCCATACTTGCATCACTCTACCCTTGCTTTGATACATCTACGCGAGGACCCATACACTCATCGAGGCGAAAGGATTCCGGCTATCGCTTATCAGCATCAAGTAGAGGCATCATCCCTGTTCAGGCAGTATCCGCCTACTGTCGATGAGGACAACTGGCTGGCTGTGCTGGCATTTGGGACCTGCAACCTCATCTTTCAGTTCCACACACAAAACAGTTGCGACGATTCGCAGTTCAACTTGGTTGAAACTCTTCGCGCGGTCCGCAGCAACACCGACATACAAAGGGCAGCCCATCCCTTTTTCCAGCGAAGTGAGCTCTGGAAACTTATCATGTCTCGGACAAACATGCCAGACGCACAGCCCGACATGAGCCTCACGCAAGCTTTACAAGATCTCGCGCATGTTATCTCCGAATCAGCTGTCAATGAGTGCAATAATGATGATGACGATGCTAGCGCTGAACTAAACCGACAAGCGTTCTGGGAGCTACGAGAGTGGGCAATTCGTTGCCAAGGCGAACCACGAAGGTGGGATCACTATTGTCAGTGGCCGAGTAGGGTCACAACTGAGTACCTCGAACTTCTCGATGATGGAAACGATGTGGCTTTGCTCATTTTCATCCACTGGTCAGGTATGTAGATCGGCTGAGGCTGCATACTCTCTTCTATATTAGACACTGACATACTTACTAGCGATTATGATCCGAAGTTGCAGGCCCGTTGTCAAATCTTGGGTCACGCGAGCCGCCTTTCACGCGATTGATCATCTACAGGATGCCTGGGGAGAGCAGCTAGCCTGGGCCCTTGAAGTCCTTTCTCCTTCTCCGCCACTTAACGATTCGCTACATTCTATGTCCATGTCCCCACTTCTGCCAAATGGGACAGAAAATTTCGACCCGAATTTAATACCTATACCAACAATGAGCTTCGATATGACATCGATGTCTGGCTTTACGGAGGGTGATGGCATGGTGCCAGCGCAGTTCATGCATACCACCTCAGCGTAACACCTCGGCAATGTTGTTGCAATAACAGCCACAATCATCATTCCTCGCCAATGTTTGTTCACGTCTCTGTCGAATTGAGCACTTCTACGCCCGGATCGCCCCCTCGATATTCTTTATGGGCTCGAAAAAGAGAGTAAAGAACAACACAGGTACCGCAGCATAAACAGTAGATTATCGACATCTGTGTTATCGATCGTGCTATCACTGAGAAATGCTTTCCGGGGCTTGCTTGCGGATGAGAAGCCGATTATTATAGAATTTGGGTTCCCCTTGATCTGGCGGAGATCGAGCCGAAACGATCCCAGGCGGATGAGCTGTTGATCAGGGGGCGAAGAGAAAGCTAGCGAGGCGGAACGATTCCGAATAGGCTTTTCATGGAAGGGAGAAGCAGGGTCAAGGTGCGACTAGTCCAGCGAATTGAATTCGGGTAGACATGGCTGGTTTTGCCGGCCTAGGGCTAGTCGCGTTGTTGAAGATCGCGAGCGTATTCTCAGTCGATTCGATACCATCACCGTATTCCACTATCAAGGGTTGTTCTTGTTCACTGCGCCTCATATTGTAGCATGTACGTTCGGATAAAATATTTACAAGAAGATAGTCTTTCACAATGAACAGTAGCCGCTCTACCCATCTCAAATAAAGCGCGACCGCGACTTCCAACCCCAAGACCTAACCGACCGTTTGCTCATCGCCGCAACGCTCTCGGCATAGTCACTCGTGCCGTGCGCCGGATCCGCATCGGCAGGCGTGCAGGCAGCCGTTTGACCATCTCCGATCACGGAGATGTATTTCTTCTTGTCAACTGTGCTCTTCAGCATATCAGTCGCAGCCTCTTCAGTCCACCCATTGATGAAGTCGCCATGCGAGCACCAAGCGGGCCCACAAGCAAGCTTGATCGGCGCCTCGCCGCTCCATCCGTTCGGAAGGTTCTTGCGCAGATCCCAGCGGATGCTGAATCGGAGTTGCGGCATGCGTTTGTAGCCTTCCGGACATGTCCTGTCGGCATACGCAGTCTCCAGCGTCTCGGTGTTGACGCATTGAGGGAAGTACAGCAGCTGTTGAACATGTGTGCTGCATGTGCTGCTAGGGAAGCCATTTTTATCAAGCGGAACAGCTTCGCTCTCACAGCCCCATGTCGCCTTCGCAGCAGCATCCATTCCATCCGGCGCCGTAGACGTCGCAATTCCAGCCACCATCTTCAAATTCTGCGGTATTGGAACCTCTGCCTCAACCTCACCCAAGTTATAGTAAGCCGAGAAGCGAAACATGCCCATCGGCTCCCATGTCTTCCCTCCATCGTTCGTGAATAGCGGCGTCGGGACCCAGTACGTGCTCAGATCGTTGATGTTTTGGGCGTTGGTGCAGCCGGCTTGTAGTTCCGCGGAGGCGTTGGTGTTGACGGTTACGGCGTCGGAACCGAAGAAAGAGTGTAGGTGCGATTTGGAATGTTGGCCGGGGAATACGATGGGGTCGATATTTTTGAGCATGAACGGGGCCTTGATGTTGACTTGGGTGTAAGCCGTGGCTGTTTGGAGTAGAATACCAACCGTAGCAACGGTATGGAAAAGTGAAAAAGGCATCCTGTGCGTTTAATGAACGTAGAAACGATTGTACAAACGAAAGTCGTACAAAAAGAAGAGAGAGCGAGAAGCGAAGAGCGAAGCGGCTTGTGGAGAGCTGGAAAATAAAAAAGACGGGTGTTATCGCCTTTATGCCAACCTTTACATTTCAATCGCAAGTCCCACTCGCACATCCAATAGTACCATACCAATCTCGTTACTCGCCATCCGTTTCAAGTCATTGGAACCTTCCGAACGCAGTACCTGCGCCGCCCGCTCCCTGGGTACGAGATGGCAACCAAATGAAGCATGAACGTCATTGAACTAACGGCACCGCTACCAGGCGGGTGTGTCAGGGTTTGATAGGGTTGAAACAAGCCGTTGTCAGGTCTTAATGATGTGGCTAATTTAGCGGCCGCGTTTGACGGGTTTCGAAACGCGGGTGGGTCCTGCCTTCAATCTCATTTCGAACCTCGAAACATCTGCAGAGCTGCGGGCAGATATTTTCCCGGGAATACGGCACGACACCACACTTTTAAGTGCACGTTCACGTGGCGGGAAATTTGGCAGTTGTCATATTGTGAAGCTCCAGAAAGACGGGAAGGAATTTGAGGTGGGCGTATCTTTGAGTACAATCGTGAAGACTTGAGCTTATGTCTCAGGACACTCATACACATATAAATATTGATGAAATCGAGAGTGTTGTTGTGTATGGTTGCAAAATTAAGACTCGAAGGATACTACAACATTATCGCTAGTCTCCGGGGACATCAACAACACTACAGCTCTATGCAAATCCGGAAGTAATGTGAGCGCTTTATCTCTACGCATTTACCTACATGCACTAGACAAGTTACTTCCGCCTTCGATACGATGGCTTTGAGGAGGCTGGGTTGCTAACAGCACAGCTCTCACTAAGATTTTACATTTCGTTGAAACGCATATATCCTAACATACACCCACAAACGAGACGATGCGTTTCGTTTCGCTTTGAACATTTACCTAATTTTTTAAAACGTAGCTGCCAATGTAGAGAACGCCGACATTGACCACGACAACCACTACGACGAAATAACGGCAAGGGGTGGAGTCCTCACACCTAGCAAGTCATAGTCACATCACTTCTACGAGGTACTTCATGTACCCTCATCCATGAGCTAACTCCATGTGGATGTGTAGTATGAGATTTCGACTGCAACGTAAGAGTGATGAATGTACGAGGCGATTTGAAGAGACGGATTTCTTACAAACTGTGGAATTCGGTCTTAGGGCGTTATCATTGCGATGTACGAAATTTTGCGCTTACGTCCGTTGATCTCTTTTGGTGATTCGAAAACAAGATTGTGTCAATACGAAATTGTCCTAATAATCGATCGCACGGCGAAATCCGAAAATGAAAATCTATTGCGTTTCCCAAGTAACGAAATCTAAACTCGTCTGGGCGATGTATGCGTGTCAGATAGCGCGAGCGACCAAAAAATGCATCGAGGGTAAAACCGAAAGAAGGCCAGGCTTAAAGAGCCCACAGAACGCCGCAGACAACGCTCTAAATACCCAAAATCCATCTCTTCACCAAACCACTTCTTCCAAATCATATGGAGAATCTCATGTTGCCAACCGACATCCCAAACATTCGACCAGCGCGGTTTAGACAGCCAAAACAGACTGTCCACCATCACTAGTGATCCTCTTCCTCATGCTGACCTTGAGCATCCTGCCTACTCCCTTAACCAGTCCGTTCTTTCCATTACCCTTGTCTTTGCTACCCTCGCCAGCAGCGTTCTTCCACCCCAACACCGCGTTCGGTGCATACACTAATGCCGTTCCTGTCTTCAGGCCCTCAATCGTGCGCATCAGATCGTCTCTATCCTTGCCATCAATCGGAATATGACGCTTGATGGCAGTGAACCATTCCGGGCTGCTGAAACGATGGATGACAGTAATGGAGCACAGCGCGATAAGGTCGGTAAGAAGGGTTGGCTCTTGGGTCGATATTACGACACGGGCACCGAAATGGCGTTGCAAGCGGATGGTTTGGAGGAGAGACTCGTTGAGGGCTTTAGCGCCGGGGACATCGACCATGTACTGCGCGATATGTTAGCGACGTCTGATGAGTGAATCGGATAGATCAGCTTGCATACCTTGTGCGCTTCGTCAAGCACAATCATCTTGCCGGTCGCCTTCGATTGCAGGTACCGCGTGAGTCCAATCCTGAAGAGAATGCAGGCGGTGTTAGCGTCCACAAACGGACAGGACATGTCCATGATGGTGATCTCGCCCGGTTTGAACTCCGCTTCGGGGCAAGTGTTCTTCATGTCTAAGAATGACTCGAGGAGATTCAGGCGCATCTGCAGCATATTGGTCTGGACAGGATCAAATTTCTGCTGCTGAAGACGCTGTCTAAAGACTGCGTAATCGAAAATAGCACCGGAGGTAGCCATTTCACGTAGGATCTGCGTCACTTGAGCCATGTAAAGCGGTTGTTTATCCGACTCGGAGACGTTCATGAGTGTGAGCATAATGTCGATGTCCAGCTTCCAAGGCTTCAACATGAACTTCGTGACGCGCACGTTAGGAATTCGGAGGTAAAGTTTCGAGATGCGGATGAAGTTCGAAGGGGCAACGAGCACATTGACCCTCTTGACGTGCGCACCGTTTGGGAATTGTGGGCTCGGGCAAGCCAGGAATGCAGCTTCGCTGATGCTGTAGCCGGAGCCATCTCCACTGAACTGACCGTAGCAGAAAACAAGAGCCGACAGAGGACTCTCGAGATGACCCAGTTTCTTAGACGGGATCAAAGAGTTCTCGAGGATGCAAGAAGTCGTGTGCGACTTTCCGCTCCCTTGTACGCCGCAGACAAAGGCCGAGAGAGGGGTGTTGGTGTTAAGGAAGAGCTTCGACTTCGTATCTAGCTCTTTGTGCGAGCCCATCAAACCATATTGAGGAAGCAAATGCTTCTCAGAATCGATCATGTCGCCGACTATAAGTGGCGCATGGCGAATCTCATTATCGAAAACGTTTGTCCACTCATCTTCCTCATCGTTGTCGCTATCGTCGGATAGCAAGTCGCTCATGCCGCCGCAGTCGACCTCGTGCTCAGCGTCTTCTCCGGAACGGCCTCCCTGGCTAGTCTCGTCATGAGCCAGGTCCTCATCTGAGGCGTCGCTCTCGTGGAAGGAATCATCTTCGCTGAGATTGTCCGATTCGTCGCTGCTCTCATCTGCGCCAGCCTCGTCTTCGTATGCGGGAGATGGCACGTCCACGCCTGAGTCATGGTCCTGGTCCCGGTGATATTTTTGGGCAATACGCAGCTGACCGAGCTTCTTCTCTAGGAGATCTGGCATAGGGGGTTTATGGGAAATGGGCGGAGTAAGGTCGTTACGCGTAGTTGAGACTTCGGCGACAGTCTGGTGAGTCCGTGATGCGGCAGCGGCGATAGGTGGAGGCGAAGGGTTCTCTTGTAGGGTTTGGGCTTGCAGACGGCGCTCTGTCAAGGTTTTGAAAAATTCGTTAGGTTCGCCAAACGAGTATCTGCTGGTCGAGTCCGCGCGGCGAAGGCTGTACAGATTTTAGTTTCTGCTTTCTTAATCAAGGTGCAGAGCGGAAAAGAATAATGACGTCAAGTCATCCGATTTACACATAGATGCGCACTCACCTTTCCACGACTTCTAGGGCTCGATTCCGCACCTTCTTCACCGGAATTTGATTGGTCACATGGCCCTTTAATTTTGCGAAGCCCTTGAAACCACTGCGGCTGAAGCCATGGTCGAGGTATTGCTGGTAAACCCAAGCTTTCAGCTCTGTTTCTGACGAGTTGGCGGCCGGCTTCGCGAGAATTGGCTGTGCAGTCGCCATGTTGGTCGGTGTCTCGATTGTTGGACGGTCAACACTGTTGCCGGCTAGGTCTCTTTCAGCCCTGAGATTAAGTCAGCAACGCTTATTTCTAGTCCGGAATGTTTTGCTAAAAAGCAGAAGGTGTGTTGAGAAGGTGTTCGTAGGAGCTTGTGTTTTGGCTAACGCTGCGTGCCAAGATTTGTGTTTGACAAACAACCTCAATGCTAACTCACTTCATGAGTATCTTCTTCAAGTCACCCTTGCGAGCGTGGGGATGATGTTTCCATAGGGACTGGATCACTGTTGACCGATTTTGCGAGCGCACGCCATCATACCAAGACAATTTGCCACACTCTTCTTGGGCGAGCTTTAGCAATCTTGCATGATCTTCATCAGATAGCTTTGACTCGTCAGTGTTCATTTCCATTCTGTGGAATATCAGCTATGTGAGACCCATGGTGAGACCATCTTGTGGTCAGGTCCTTACTCCTTTACTGCACCTGCAATTACGTCATGGGCGCCAGGGCGCTCGTTCCGTAGCGACGACGTTCTGCCAGTGCTCGGCGGACAGTATCTGTCCTCGGATTGATCAATTATCCACTCGGCATCTGGCGATGGAGGTCCCTCAGGTGAGCTCAAGCCATCTTGCGAAAACGTCTCTTCCTCGGACGATGTCTCATCTTCGGGCGTGTATTGTCTCTCGGTCCTAGTGGTTGTAAGTAGACTCTTCTCGATACTGCGACCTCTTAGCCAAGCTTTCACGGCACGCATGTGTATCCGAGTATCTCCAGTGAGGAGAGAGCTTACCCTTTGATGGTCTGATCCAGCATACCATTCTTTGTAACGTCCGGCCGCATCTTGGCCATCTTGTTGTATGTTGCTTTGTAACGCGTGAAGGCATTCTCGTCGTAGGGAAATCCTTTGCAAACACACTGCACAAATCAGCGCACGGCATCGAGGATATAGCTCCGTATACGCACATCCGACATTTCTATATCAAGCCTGTCCAAGATCAGCGCGGTGTCTCCGGAGTGGTCTGCGTGTATCGCGCTCTGGAGTAATTGGTGCGAATTACAAAGGTTTAGGGCACCTACTTATCTACCACTTCAGCGATCTTGGAAGCCTCACCAGGCCGCCTCTTCTCCAAAGATTTCCGAAAGAAACTCGCATCAAACGGGGCCGTTGGCTTGCCACCCGTTTTGCAATATGTTGTTTGGAACTGGTTCCGTACCCATGTCTCAGTCGCGTCCGGCGCAAAGGTGGGTGCTGCGCCAGCGCTGAACTCGAAATTGAAACCTTCTTTAACACCCGCATCGCCGACTCCAGAGCCGAAGCTGAAGGGTGCTGGACTTGATTGCTCCATGTCAATGAGTCCAATTGATGGATGCGTGGCGGAGAGGTAGTAGCAAACGTGAAGAAATTCTGATATCGAGATGTCGTGTTCAGCACGGTCCGCTTATCAATGTCGCGCTAGCCCTGTTGTGGTCAGAGTTGAGGGATGCTGAATGTCGGTGAGAAGATGGCCGCTCCCCACCACCCAGCGATGATTTATAGCCGAGTTCAAAACTCACGAGTAAGCCTCGTCACAGGCAACAGAGGTCATCGGCCATGCCCGATGCTGAGGCTGGTCACTTTGGGAAGGTTGTGGTCACGCACCGCCGGACTTTGGATGTGGGCGAGGCTGATGCGTGGCGTAGGGTGGCTTGCGGTGCAGGGTGCGCGTGTCGACGCGTTCATGGGGGCGGTAATTCCCAGGCAATGCGCTCTCATGTGACTTGTACGGTACGTCTTTAGAATTTGCCAGCTCGGTACCCATCTGCTTTATTCAAGTAGATCGCTCCGTTATGTCCTGCTTTCATCGAGCAGCGCTGCTCAGATCGATTGCGGATACCAATGGGTTCACCACCCCATCCTCGCGAAGAAGGAAAAGTTGCACAGAAAAATTTGCTCGTTATAACATCTGCTCCAAAAGTATGCGCCGGAACCAACTGCTCGGCATGTATCGCCTTTCGAGATTTGGAGTAGTGTATTCCTTTACCTCGACTGTCCCGACCTGATCCGCATGCGTTGCTTGTCTGCGCAGTGGCAAAGCCTCATCATGGACGTGGAAAGTATGCAGGCACCTTTCTACCAGAAAGCAGAACTGGTAAACCCGTTTCCTTTTGACCAATCCTCATTTCGAAGAACTAGGTGCTGCAGCCTTGGACGTTGCTACGCCGCACGAGCCCGGTCCTCCAGGCCACTCAGGCGTGCCACGCTCTCTACTTTGGGAGCTGGGGCACTCAGCCACGATACTCATTCGAAAAGATCACTTCATCTTCACACGTACATACAAATTTCGAGACGCCTTCGAGACGACACTGTTCAGGCCTTTTGAGCCTCAGGAGGCGACAAAGTGCGTAGAATGAAACGACGAACAAGCTTCTAAAAAGCTAAGCATATTTCTCCCACATATCATACACGTACTTCAGCAAAGCGCAGGTAATATCAGGTAAGTACACTGTAATATCTCGGCCTACAAGATTTCCGCCCTCATGTCTCCACCCACAACTTCGACTTTCCCCATCCCTTTGCCATGATGTTATCGTTCTCAAAGAACATTCCACTGACTCTTTCCGATTCTTTCCCCAAGCCTCCGTCCTCATCCCCACTCGATTCCAAGTCGCCAATTGCCAATCGAACAGGGACGCGCGCACCCTCTTCCGGTGTCTTGGGCGGCTGCAATGCGTCATTTCCCTGCTTTCCCATAACTGTATCCGTCCATCCCGGGCAGGCATTGTTAATCATGATCTCTGGGTTCTGCTTTGCAAGCAGTATGGTCATTGCCATGATGAGTGCTTTGCTGACTTTATAGCTGCGTGCCCCAGAACCCCAGCCAGCTTGTTCCTGCGCCTCCGGACCGCGCTTCACAATCTCAATGTAGGATGCAGCCAGAGCATCGATGTCGGGGACGCTTTTGACTGCGCGGAATTTCTCTTGCAGCTCAGGCCCGTACTTGCTCAGCTGGTTCATTCCGCTGGTGACATTGACAATGCGTGACCAGGGTTTGCGAGACATGATGCTTCCCGCTAGAAAAGCTTCACACATGTTTTTCGTACCACCCCAATTGTTGCGAACAGTCTCGGCAGCGTATTCGGGTGTTTCGCGATGGTCATTGGCTACAGCGGCGTTGTTGATAAGTACGTCGATTGCGGAGTGCTCCTTGAAAACTGATTGTAGGAATGTTTGAATCGAGGACTGGTCGGTAATATCGAGCTTGCCGTATCGGACCAAATTGGGCGATGAAGCCTCGATGTTTGAGACGGCGCCGGAACGAGAGGTCGCATATATCGCTAATGGCCGGTCAAGCCGTTGTTTCGCAAGAAGTTGGACAATACCTTTTCCAACACCTCGATTCGAGCCGGTGACAACGATTACGAGGTCGTTCGCCATAGTGCGATTTTATATCAAAGTGCAATGTGGTAGAAAAGACAGGTCGGGCTTACTCGAGGCCCAGAGCACCGCTTGGGAGCTTAAATGTTCGGGCTCTCACTTCGGTCAACTGCCAAGAAGCTTCGGAGGGTCGGACTGTCGGAGGGCGTCGAATACGAAGCTTGAGTTTCCAAATCAGCGAAGATGCTGCGAGTTACGTCGGAGAAAAGGGCGGGTAGTCAGCACCCGCCCTTTTCAGCCACTCGACCGAATCGACTTCGTAGAACTACCAGTAACCCGGTAAGCGAACTATCAAACGATATAAAGGTTCACGACTTACAACATGGAAAGTGACCGGTGCTTGTTGAGGTAAAGAGCAGCTAGGCCGTATTTAGATGAAATGACATCATAAGCCTTTCATCGGCAAGAGCCCGTACAGAGATCCAGGTCACTCCAATAAATCTATCTACATAAAATCATGCCGTATGGATAATCCGCGATTTAGTCAGTGAGTCTCAGCCGAGCATGACACAAATTGATTAGGTTGGGAGGGGACTCCCCGCAGCGCAGGATTCCTGTGCCGCACATCTCACGAACTGTACATAGATCTTGCGGGGTAAGGCACACCGCTACTGTTACTGATAATGATATGTTGTACCACTGCTTGTATCTTTTATTTCTTACACGGTTTCTCGTTCTACTGATTTTCCTATATCCTACCACGGAGCCGCGCAACGATGGCGCCCCAAACCGTTCTGATTACTGGCTGCAGCGACAACGGTATCGGCAGTGGGCTTGGCAAAGTGTTTCACGAAAGAGATTATCACGTCTTCGCTACAGCTCGGAACCCAGCCAAGATGACGTGGCTGGAAGGCCTGTCCAACGTTACCCCGATTACCCTGGACATCACCAAATCAGACGATATCCAGGCTGCCTTGGAGGTGGTCACGAAAGCCACAGGCGGTCAACTAGATCATCTCATCAACAATGCCGCCCGAAACCACTTCATGCCTGTTCTGGATGAGGACCTCGACGAGGCGCGCAAGCTCTACGAGGTCAACTTTTCGGGCCCCTTGCGATTACACAAGCTTTCGCTCCGCTGCTGATCAAGGTACTATGACGTTACCGGAGCGTCGTTGCATTATCTAATATATGGCTTGATGCAGGCGAAAGGAATGGTGACATTCATTACGTCCATTGCCGGATATTTAAATACGCCATGGATGGGTACGTTTCACGCTCGCTCTTTTTAGAGTACACTGGCACCACACATGCTGACCTTTGAAGGCACATACGCAGCAACAAAGAGATCCATCGAGCTCGTAGCTGAAACCCTCCGTCTCGAACTACAACCACTTGGCGTAAACGTTCTCTGTGTAGTAACCGGCAGCGTGAAGACCGCTGGTCAAACATACTTTGAAGATCTGAAGCTCCCCAAGACGTCACTCTACAAAGACATCGAGGATAATTTCATCATCAGAGCGCACGGAAAGATCTACATGCCCAGGATGGATGCTGTGGACTATGCCAACGGGGTAGTCGAACAGATAGCGGCACGCGCAAGTGGCAAGTTCTGGTATGGAGAGAGTGCGGAAATGGCTAGACAAGGCACGACTAACATTACAGTGCCGCAAGCGGCGATGGTAGGTCGTGATTGAGGCCTGTTGTATTAAGATCGCTAAATGATGACAGGATGCCCCAGGCTTCTCGTGGTCCGGGCTTGGCGATATGAAGAAGTAAGGTAGACCTGCCAAGCGCGAATAATATTTTGACCGACGCGTAGAATGCCCCTGCACCATAGAGAAGTCACATTGCTTCGCGTTGATACTCTAGAGTTTCCATATTCGCACAATTCGTAGTCGTCTGTATCTGACCCGGGCTTTTGTTCGCACTGTGAATTGGAAACGTGGGCATGTACATATGCCAATGCGCATCTTGAAAATTGCGACTGCACACTTCCATGATGCATTCTTATGTGACCTCATGCCTGAGTCCCAGAGGGCGCAACATCCATTGCGTTCAAGTCTGTATATGCTGCAGAAAATCCGCAATCTTATTAAGTTTCTCTCATAAGATTTGTTCTTTTGTTTCCAAAAAGCTTTATACCAAATATAGTAAACTTGTACACCTCAAAAGTGCTAGACCGTTGCCTTACTAAAGAAGCTGGTTGGACAGCGCCAAGCGTTGCCTATTCATCCCTTCACAGTCCAGCCTAAATACACAGCCACAGCACCGCTTGGAATCACCGCGCCGCATAGTAACCAATCGACGGCACCCTCTACGCGCCTTCAACGCAGCCCCACTCCCCGGTCAGCTGAGACAGTCTAGCTGGCACGAAGGCTCCCTCTCCGCTTCTCCACTTTGCATCCACCGTTGGATGGCTCTATTCTTCAACGCCGTGAACTTAAGAGCTGGAAAAGAACTTAGTTGAACCGTAGTCTCTGGCAATTTCTGACGACGCTCATTTCTGGTGAGGCTGAGCCTGTCAATCAGGGTGTAATAGTCGAGACTCGAAACTATGTCTCGTCTACCCGATCTCGTTATAGACTCGAAGCTGTCTACACGGTTTCATGACACCATAGCCATCCATTCATACCCTGAAATCGATGAAAACGGCAGTCGATTTTCTCGAGAAGAAATGTGGAAGTGCGAGCGGATTGTTGGACGTGGAGGGTTTGGACAAGTGCAAATACAAAGATCTGTAGCAAAAGGTGCAAAAGAGGGACTTCTCCGGGCAGTAAAGGCCATCAACAAGCCATTACATTCTTCTGGGCCCTCGGATTTCAATGGAGAGTTGGAAGCAATTGCCAAGTTCTCAAACGATCGAGTACGCTTAACGGCCTCAAGCGACTTAATTCTAATCTAACAATCAACGCAGTACAAACGATGGTTCGTGAAATCGTTCGGATGGTTTGAAGATCCAACTTCGATCTTCATTACCATGGAATTCTGCCACCATGGCGATCTTCACCATTATCTTAGGAAAACACGTTCAGTCCCCGCTGGAGACGTCCACCAATTGGCACATCAAATGCTTGAGGGTCTTGATCAGATGCATCAACATGATTTTGCTCACAGAGATCTTAAGCCTGGGGTATGTATAATTTGATATTGTAAGCGTCTACTAACGTTACTAGAACGTTCTCATTAAAGCAAGGCCGCCTGAAAAAAAGTGGTGGGTAGTGCTCGCTGACTTTGGTATCAGCAAGAGGGCAGACGAAAGCAACGGACCGACAACAACTGTCAAAGGCACGAGCACATTTATGGCGCCGGAACTACTTGGGTATCTGGACCAGCATAGACCCAAGTCCATTGCTGACTTCAAAGCAGCCGATATGTGGGCTTTGGGAGAGATGATCTTTCAGATGCTAACTGGTGAGACAACTTTCCAAAATCCCCCAGATATGATGGCATACTGCAATGGACAGCGAAGATTCCCATCGAATCGGCTTCCAATCTCCGCCACGGACGACGGCCGTGATTTTGTCACGAGCATGATGATGGCGTTACCGCAACACAGAATAACTGCAAGCCAATGCCTTCTGCACCGCTGGATGGAGTCGTTGGTTGAAGAAGAGCTCGCTACGCTGAATTTGGAGCAAGGTACAGCAATAATGCCAGACGTTTCCTGGGATGAAGTAACTTCAGGTCGGTGGTCATCAACGTCGAATGTTGAACACGGACCCACACAGACAACAGCGCAATGGAGACAGGAAAGGCACCTTCACTCGAACCATTCAAGTGCAAGACAGACTCGACTTGGATAAATATCCAGCGGTCCATCAGCTCAATACCATTCAATCGCTGATCAGCAACCATCCATTTCAACAGACGTATTGCTGGTGCATACGCTCGAGGGCCATTCTAGTAACGTCTTGCATGTAGTCTTCTCGCCAGACGGCAAGCAGCTCGCATCTGCATCAAGCGACACGACAGTATCGGTCTGGGACCCCAAGTCTGGAAGGCTAGTGCATACGCTCAAGGGCCATTCTAATAAGGTCTTTCATGTAGCCTTCTCGCCAGACGGCAAGCAGCTCGCATCTGCATCAAGCGACAAAACGGTACAGATCTCGGACCCAAGGTCTGGAAGGCTAGTGCATACGCTCGAGGGTCATTCGGATGACCTCTCGCACGTAGCATTCTCGCCAGACGGTAAGCAGCTCGCATCTGCATCAAGCGACACGACAGTATCGGTCTGGGACCCCAAGTCTGGAAGGCTAGTGCATACGCTCAAGGGTCATTCTAATAAGGTCTTTCACGTAGCATTCTCGCCAGACGGCAAGCAGCTCGCATCTGCATCAAGCGACACGACAGTATCGGTCTGGGACCCCAAGTCTGGAAGGCTAGTGCATACGCTCAAGGGCCATTCTAATAAGGTCTTTCACGTAGTCTTCTCGCCAGACGGCAAGCAGCTCGCATCTGCATCGTACGACACGACAGTACGGCTCTGGGACGCTAGCGGGAGGCTGTTGCATACGCTCGAGGGCCATTCTAACGCGGTCTGGCACGTAGCCTTCTCGCCAGACGGCAAGCAGCTCGCATCTGCATCGGGCGACAAGACGATACGGCTCTGGGACATCAATGTTCAATAATGCTAAATCTTCTCTCACCCATCTCCCTTATAGTGCACCTTTCTTTATACTTAAGAAGTTGTTGCACAAGATTAACAATAAAGCCTAGAAGTCCGCAGGATTAGATTTTCGTAACCTGGTTAGTGCGGTTGCTGAATGCTACGTATGAGATCAAAGTGAGGCTTCTCATCACAATCAACTCAGATGGAATGCTCTATTACCACTACGCCCAGTACTCAGCCTACCAGCACAACCTTTGCGAAGATGCTTGGCACACAAAAGTCGTTCAATTTTCCGACGGACTTCCATATTGTCCATCGAAGGTGGATTGCTCGGCCTGCGGCTCCTCCCACCTCGACATCCGGTACGACCATTTACATCCTCTCCTTCGGGGTTTGGAGAATATGGACGTATGCTTTACGGGGTATGGTACAGGCCTTACCATGAACCGCGACTACATTCGGCTCTTCCTCGCCCCTCCGAGTGAACTCAAGCGCTTCCAAGAGATGTATCTGGAGTTCGGTAGGAAGCTCAAGAGCGCGCTGCAAATCTCGGACTCGCACGGTTTCGAGAAGGCCATGATCTTATCACCGGTTCGCACTCGTTTCATCATGATTCAGTGCGAATACCGGCATGATTGCATTTCCGCGTGGAATGAATCCGGCAGAACTCTGGAAGGAGGACTTAGGCGCTACTACAAAGCTTTCGCCTTCACATACTACATCAACACCACCAAGTACGTTGATTTTTGAGTAACGCAAACCAAACAGTGCCGTGCGCTTCGTTAGAGGAATGGGCCCTGATGTGGTAATGGCCGGAGAAGAGCTGTATATCACCATGGACAGATTCCAGCCATTGTGCGGAAATTCGACGACGCGGTGGATGGTAGGATCACTGAGGATCAGCACACTGGGGGTAATTGGGTGCCGTACAGTGCCGATGGTAATATAATCGATTAACCGTACAGACCCATGTGGTTAAACCAAACGTTAGTGTCGCCCAGCGATTTGGACTATCCTCACCGTGCAACAGTCTGGAACACTACGACCTCCGATGCACATGCGTGATAGACGCCTGGATCTCTTAGTAGGAGAACAGCTTCCGAGATTCGACAGAGCGTACCTGATTTGACGGGAAGACCAGTGTATCTGCCACGACAACATTCTCCCTCCGACTCGCAGCAAAGACGATGATCTCTGCAATATCTTCACCCGTCAACGGCTCACCGCCCCTAGCAAACGTTAGAAGATGTCGCGTGACAAGCGGTGTCACCTACGCATATATAGCATCTACTTTCGCTTTGTCCCCTCCATATCGGATATTGCTGAACTCCTGATCCCAGGTTAGGAGACGACCGTCGTTTATGCGGTGGGAATGAACGCACTGTAAGCACTTTGCCAGGATCAACACTAATCACTCGTATCCGCGTATCGATGAGCTCCTTCCTTAGCGCATCCGTGAAGGCACGAACGGCGGCTTTACTCGCACAGTAAATCTTCGAAATGTCAATGGCCCTCTTTCGCGAGCGTTATGCTACTTCTAGGTACTTACAGAGCCACCGACGTAGGCCTCCCTTCCCGCAATACTCCCTATCATGATAACATCTCCTCGCCCCCCATCACTCCTCCTCTTGAAGATGGGGAGTATTGCTTGCGTCATGTTGATCAAGCCGGTGACGTTAGTAGCCCAGACGGAATCAATAACCGATGGCGGGATATCAGGGGCACGGTCGACGCCGGACATGAAGCCCCTGTGCTGAACGTGAGTCAAGTAGGCCAAGTACCAAGATAGGAAGCCCGTACGCGTTGTTAACCAGCACATCGATTTCTTGGAATTCGCGGGGCAAGCTTGCCACCAGGCCGTCTACAGCTTTCGGCTCCGACACATCGAGCTGTTTCACGCAAATCTTTACGTTACCACCGACCTCATTCCTGATCTGCTCTGCTATCTCATCGAGTCTCTCGATCCGTCGCGCCGTCAGAACGAGCTTCAGATCTTGTGGCGAGGTGCGCGCGAACTCGAAGGCGGTGCTGCGGCCGATTCCCGAGCTGGCGCCTGTGATGAGGACTGTTTTTCCAGCCAGATTGCGCGCCATCGATGTGGAAGGAGGCATGTTGAGCTTCGGGGACACGGAGAGCACAAGAGCTAGTTGTACGAGCTTAGGAGTCATGAGGTGGTACTAAGCGAACGTTGAAGTGAGGGGTGGTTTAGGTCGGAAGAAGGGTCCAGCGTCCGCTAAACTAGCCGGTTTGGGTAAGGCTATATTCCGCCCGGTGCTATTGCGGTTGTCCTATTAATGGTTGATGATCTGCGATATACAACAAATGATATGTGACAATTAAGGTAATCAACGCGGGGTATCATGCGCAAGCTCGACCCTTAGACCGGTTCAGGTCGGTGCATTCGTTCCATGAGACTAGACCCAACCAGCTTCAGCAATTTAGATCGTTTAGCAAGCAGCTTCCCAGGCCGGCTCAGATACAGTATGCTGTGGAAACAAATTCTAGGGCGTGCCCATTGTGCAGCCTCTGTGGGTAGTCCTGATCGTAGGTGATAGCGGCAAGGCTCGTCCGTCTTTAGCAGCAAGTCTACATATTTGCCTCTCTTCCAGGCATCGGTGATTTTACGCAGCTACAGTGATGCGTGTACTAAGCTCCTCGTGAATTGGTTCCCGCGCCGTGGCCGTCGAACCAAACAGGGCCGAGGATGATGCTCGAAATCTACAGGTACAACAAGGGCGCGAGGAAGGGATATCGGACTAGCAGGCGCAGTGTTGACCAGACCGACGTTTCTTTGTTCGAGTCATGAACAAAGGTCCGGCCATGACAACGCGGTCGCACCATCAAAGGAGGAAGGCGCAAGCGCGCTAAGTACTTGGCACATCGCGCGGTCACATGTCGAGCCAATTCACCGCCAAGATGTCATCTCACCGCTCTTATGCAGCCCCGTCCCCAGCCTTGATTCGGCGACGCACAGGTGTGGTCATCATCGAATTCCTAAGCGATATGACCGAAATGCCATCATGCCATCGCGTACCACCACGCCAAACGTCGGGGCTCGCCGTAATCGCCAACATCATTTCCACCAGCGCGCTAGCATACACAGTGTTCCCGTCCCGTTGCATTGCCATCTCCTTCTGCCTAGTGCGAGATCTTGTGGAGCGCGAAGCCGGTTGGCTAGATGCAGGCTCCAGGGCTATGACGGAACTATGGCGACAGAGGTTCACGCCGCGGCGAGCGCTAGAAAGGATCTTCTCAGGGTAACTTCTTGGAAACGGTACAACAGCCACACAGGTCAGCACACTGGCCCACCGCCGGCCGTGGAGACTGCAGCGGTGGCCGCAAGTGTCATCCCTTGCGCGGAAGGTGTAGCGCTGCAAGCGGGACACTTAATATCCAACAGCATGCGGGCAGGCCAGAGCAGTCCTCGCAGCACCGCCGTCCCATGTCTCCCCAGACGTACGCGGGCCCGTACCACGGACTACGGCGAGGCGGGTGGGGCAGGCGAGATGAGGGGGGGCTACATGCAGCGCACGTGCGCCGCTAATGCCCGCCACTCCCTAGCGCAGAATGATAAGCTCCTCCGAACAAAAACCTTGCCGTGACCGACTTCTGCATCAGAACCCCATTCTGACAGTTCGCGGACCCCAGGTTCTCCCAGTTGCCCATCATGTCTCCCCCGGGCGGCGCTGACCCGAAAAACGCGCCGTTTCCTACCAAACAGCTCATAATCGTTGGTATGTTGCATGCCATGCTGCGCGAGCGGCGCCTGTATTGATTGCACAACCACAGGAATATGCCGATTCTCCGAGCCCCTTGCGTTCAACTCCATCCTCGCCTACTCCTACGTCATGGTCAAGGATTTGGGCATTCACGAGAAGGATGCCGCCTTCTACTCTGGACTGCTGCTCTCAGCGTACGCCATCGCAGAGGCCATCACTGCACTCGGCTGGGGCGCTATCTCCGATGTCTACGGGCGTAAACCCGTGGCCCTTATCGGCCTTGCAGGCGTCGCCATGAGCAGTATCGCATTTGGCATGGCACAGACGTACTGGGTTGCACTGCTTGCACGGTTCGTCGGCGGTGCACTCAACGGTAATGTCGCCATCATGCAGACCATGGTGGCAGAAATGGTCACCAATCCCGACCATGAGCGTAAGTTTGGCTTTCCAATCGGATGTCACGTTTTCGGCGAATTGGAGCTGACCCATGTACAGCAAGAGCATACGCCACGCAGCCCTTCGTCTGGACTCTTGGTGGTATCATTGGCTCGGCTATGGGAGGCTTCCTCGCGCAGCCTGCGAAATACTACCCCAACACGTTTTCCCAAGAGGGCATCTTTGGACAATACCCCTATCTCCTGCCTAATCTCGTCGCCGCTATTGGCATTATCATGGCCATTATTCAGGGTGTGTTCTTGCTGGAAGAGACTAACCCCGGTATTAGGGCCGAGGAACGGTCTGCAGCTGCAGCTGCGGAGATAGAAGAACCCAACGAGCGGACGCCGTTCATGCAACGCCCTCGAAATGCAAGCACCGTCTCCACGATCCGCAGTGGTCGTCACAGGAGCTTGTCCATTGTCGAGGGATTGAGGCAGATTCGCAAGAAGCCCAGCTTCATGGAAGAGGGTATGCCAATGCCCATGGACCAAACTTTCGACCTCCGCCGCTCCTCCTTTGCGACGATACACTCCATCACGATGCCGCGCCACGAAATCCTTCCACCTGCCATCCTCACTGGACCGCCGCGCAGAACCTTCAACTTGACTGTTGTGATGATCACGCTAGCCCTAACTGTACTTGCATACCACCAAATGGCATACATCACACTCCTCCCTGTATACCTTCTGGACGACAGCTACGCCTCGGGCCTCGATTTCAAGGGTGGTCTCGGCCTGGACTTGCACGATGTCGGCACTTTCCTCGCTGTAAATGGGTTCATCGCGCTCTTCATCCAGGCCGTCGTCTTCCCCTTCTTCGTCGAGCGTGTCGGCGTCTGGCGCAGCTTCGTTAGCATGATCGTGCTCTACCCAACAACCTACCTCATCATCCCCTTCATCAGCGCTCTCCCGGCCGGCCTCGTCGACCCCGCCGTCTACGTCTCGCTCATCCTGCAAGGCTTCTTCGGCATCATCGTCTTTCCCTGCGCCTTGATTCTACTCAAAAACGCGACTCCCTCTCCGCTCGTCCTCGGCCGCGTCAACGGCGCCGCCATGTCCGCTTGCTGTCTTGCGCGTACGCTGTCGTCGCCCCTCGTCGGATGGATCTATGCTGAAGGCGGCAGTGCCGCGGCTTGGTTCAGTCTGGCTTTCGTTGCTTTCCTTGGCATTGTCCAGCTCTTCTGGGTGCCGAACGAGCTTGGAGATGGAAAGGTCAGAATTGAGAACGGGCTGAAAGAGGCGCTGAACCCCCATCATCACGAGCATCACCATCCCATTGAGAATGACATCGACGAGGTGGCTGTCGAAGACTAATACCGTTGATTTGTGCACTTGCGTTGGATAGCATATGAGGCGAAACGACGTTATTGACTGCAGTTTAATACGGCCGACGCAACAGCAGCGGCGGTAGCGGCGGTAAAAGTTTTCTTGGCCCGCATCGGTCTTGCTATTTTCTTTGCGCAGCGGTCCTCCGGCATAATATGGTTCTTCCATTGTCTCCTTTCGTCCACGTCTTTTTCCTCGGCTTGGTTCTCGTGTTTCTGGGCGTTCGGCGGGCTGAACCATCTCTTGCATAGTCTAGCGTATTCGCATGATGATCTTCGGGTGTTCCGAATGAATGGCATGAGTTTTGGGTGGATGATATATGAGCTTTGTTTGTTGATCTTGTGGTCATGATTTGGTTTTGTGACTCCGTCGTGTCAAGCTTTCGTGTCTTACCATCTGTCTTACCATGGCGCGGCGCGGACGCCTGTCAGTTGTAAGCCTTGATGCCGTGTGACTGTAAGCCGTGAGACTTGTGCAATCACATCGAGCTCACGAGGGAGGCTAAGTATAGTGTTAAGGTGGTCCCATGGATTGTGAACTCCAACTATGCTACATTTTCACTACTCCTACATCTATACCGACAGATCCAACAATGACTATAGTACAGTACACAGCAACATGTCACACACGAACCGTCTACTCCTCGTCCTCAAACTGCCGAATCGCTTCGCTAACATACGCATTGAGACCCTCATCCGCTCGCTTGAACGCCTCGCCATTCCGGGTGCACAACGCCTGCAGTCCTTCCTCGGCGGCTTTGAGAGCAGCATAGAGCTCCTTCTGCACACGCTCCGCGTCCTCGGCCATGGGCATGGCGTCATCGAGGACGGTGCGCGCGGTGCTTAGGCCGTTCCAGAGCGAGATCTTCTCGTATGCTAGCTTTGCTAGTTCGCCGGAGCCTCTGGATTGGTCGATGGGGCGGGGGAAGTCTGTCTCGCGGAGACGGGCGACAGCGTTGAGATTTTGGATCTCGGTCTGGGTGGATTAGCGATGTGGAAGCGGAAAAAATGGGGGGACGTACGCTCAGGAAGTCATGCTGTTTCAGCGCCGTCATCAGACGCTGTGCATACTTCTTCACTCTCTCCACATCTCCATCGTGCCGATACGCAAGCTCGGCCGCCATCTCCAATGGCAGCGCCACAACCATGGGATTGCTCCTATGATCCGCAGCTCCTACAGCCTTGCCCAAATGCTCATCCTCCTCCATCATCTCCACCACCTGCTCCGCCATGTTTACCGCCTTCTTCAAATCTTCCTGTGCCCACTCCGCACCTGCCGCCTTATCCCTAACCCCCCGAATAACCTCCCTGATCACCCCCCACTCCCTCAATCGCAACCCCGTATCCGCCGCCCTCTTCAACGCCTTCACCACCAAATGCTGACACCCCGCCTGTCCCAACTTCCGAACAACCTGCTCCTGCCACCCAGTTTTCATCCTCACTCCGGCATTCTCATAGCCCTCCATGACCCGTAACACATTCTCCCAATCCGCCTGCGTTGTACTTTTGGCAATGATAGCGCGGAGCGTTTTGGAGCGATCGGGGACATCTTTGTTGCGGTTGATGTGGGAGAGGGGTAGGGTGACATCGCCGAGGGTTATTTCGATGGGTTCGCTGGCGAGTTTGGCGGCGTTTTCGGTGCGGAAGACGAGCTTGGATTGCGCGGGGTTGAGGTGGAGAGGGAGCAGGATTTTGGTTTGCGTGGTTGAAAGGAGGGCGCTTAGGTCAGGGGTTGAGGCTGGGAGGAACACGGGAAGGGTGCCTGTAGATTGGTGTTAGTTTGGACTTTTGTCGAGATGGATGTCGTGAAAGACGGACCTCGCTGGAAGGCCGCGCTGCGGGAGAAGGCGCGCCGCGAGATGTGGGTGATGGGGTATGTGGCATTGATGCTTTGGAGTGCCGAGTGGCCACTCCGTCGTATTGAATGCATCCTGTGGGTGTTTTGGCTGTCGTTGGTAGTCGCGGTCGCGAAGTTGCGCATACAAAATTTAGTGCCAAACGGTGCAAACTCGCCAAGCCCGCATTACCACCTCCGAGACGATCCCCACGTGCAGACACCATTCATCGCTTGGACACGCCCAATCTCGTTTTCGATCCGGACTCAGAGAAGGAGCTCTGCGGAGATGTCGACCGCAATGGAGAACGCAGAGGCGAGCTTCTACCTCACGCAGTTCATCGGGAAGCCGCTCCGCATTCACGTCTCCGATGGCCGCGTTTTCGGCGGCCAGATGAAGTGCACCGATAAAGTCAGTATTCCCGTGGAGAGTTACTCGTTAGAGTTCCTGCTTCTGCCTCTCTGAAGAATATTTCCACGAAAATCGGACGATCCAGCCTCGCCAAGCCCTACTACAGTCCTAACAAGCTCGCAGGACCGCAACATCATTCTCGCCCTGACCTACGAATACCGCTCGCCTTCAGCAGAGGCGATCCGGAAAGCGGTCGAGGCGTCTGGAAATCCCTCAGCGCCTGTGAATTGGAATAGTCGATATGTGGGGTTGGTCGTGATTCCGGGCGAGCATGTTAAGAAGATTGAGTTTGAGGAGAGTGCGGGATCAGGGATGAAGAGCGGGGTTGTGGTATGATGAGAGGTGTTTAGTGCGACGGTGGAGGTGGGAAGAGTAGCAGAGGCGTTTGGAGGGTTGATGTGTACGGACTATTACGTGGTACATGTCTATCAAAGACATGTTTGGTTCTACGTCTTGCGGACACATGGTTCGCTTGCTCGCGGCACCGCACTCCAACCAGTATAAGGAGGTAATTTTCTCAATTTCCTTTGGTGAAAGCGGGTTATTAATGACTGCCAGATTACGTTGCGGTGTATTGACTCCCATTCACCGGTTGACTACAAGTCTTCATAGGCCTCTCACCATCCGCTCCACCTGTTTCACAACTCCTATTGTCAAATCTAGTACAATAGGTAGTCCTCGAAGACTACCATGGTTATCAATACTTCTCGCACAATCCCCTCCTGGGATCGAATTTCAGTCACCACCACACTCTCACTCAGCATACCCACATCTCCTAACCCACAAAATCTAAGAAAGCACCACCATGTTTAATAAACCATCCACACCTCTCCGTCACTCCGCCCGAATCGCCGCCCAGCAGCGCAACTGCAACTCTCCACGTATCACCAAGCGCCAAACTCGCTCGCCCAAAACGCACCTAAAGATTCTCGGTCCCCTCTACTCATCCTCCCCCGCACAGTCGCGACTCCTCTCCCTTCCAGCCGAGCTGCGCGCTATGATCTGGGAAGCAGCATTCACGTCGCCGACCGGCACGCTCCACTTCTCGCCTACAGCCCGCCACTTCGACGTTTCGACTATCGGCGCTGGATTGCTGACGGCTTGTCATCTTACGGCGCTGGAGACCCAGTGGCTGGCGCCGAGAATGAATACGCTGCGTTTTCCGAGTCTTGGTGCCGCCGGTCCTAATGCGTTGTTGGGCTTTTGTAAGAGGCGGACTCAGATGGCTGCTACGCTTGGATACTTGCCAGATGTGAAAGGCGTGGGATTTTGTAACTGTAAGGGAGATGTGGAATGTAAAGAGGTATAACAGTTACTATGGGTAGATCACCAGATGCAATGGGAAGACAAATCGGACACATCTTACATTTCGACGGCAATCTATCTTCCTATGTCAGGGACGACATGCACAATGTCTAGGTGTCACAATCGCAAGACACTACCAGTCTCTCTTGAAAGATACAAGGCTCGCGATCGGTGGCGATGCAACGTACTTTTGTAGCCGCTGCTTTAACACGTTAGTCCGCTCACGTACATCTTTTACTCCATCTCAGCACATCTTTTAAGGCAGTTCTCCAATCAAGTACCAGAACATTATTCAACTTGGATATAGCTAGATGTAATTAGTCGACTATATTACAGATTTAACTATAACCTCTTTCTGTGCACTTTGCTCAGAAAGCGCGTGTGGAGTGAACCCTTCTTCGGCTTCGGGGTCCCGTTTACTGGCGGTGCTATAGCTTCATTGATAGCTAGACTCGCAATACTGGACGTAGCGTTTTCCACAAGCTCTATTTCGTCTTCGGCTAATGTCCTTCCTTGTCCTCTTCCTTCTTCTTCGACTTCCTGTTGCATGGCTGCGAAGTTGCTGCGACATGCAATTGCTAGTGGATGCCAAGAACCGAGCTTCTGGCTAAGGCCGTCAGATGCTCTCTGGTAAAGCTGTGACGCCTCCTCGTACCGCCTACGCTTGTGCAAAAGATAAGCAAGGCAGTAGACGGAATTTAGCGTATTAGGGTGCTGCGCACCTAGCTCCTTCTCCCTCCCTTCTAGCGCTCGCCAGTTCAGCGTCTCTGCCTCTGAGTACTTCCCCTGATCCTGAAGCACTAATGCTAGGTTGTTCACGCTGGTCAGCGTATCAGGGTGCTGCACACCTAGCTCCTTCTCCCTCCCTTCTAGCGCTCGCCGGTTCAGC
>Ga0247733_1000148_pt1 | contig 91951 bp, 86 predicted proteins | sample UWRJL043104R2_FD_180932 | JGI IMG/M metagenome (GOLD analysis project Ga0247733, IMG submission 180932) | Plant litter microbial communities from Arlington Agricultural Research Station in Wisconsin, United States - UWRJ-L043-104R-2 | ecosystem: Environmental > Terrestrial > Plant litter >... | reverse complement strand
ACCCGCGAGACACACATGTCTCCGTCATCCCAGCAGCCGCCGCGCACCCCCGACCGCCGCTCCTCGTCCTCGACGCTCCTCGGTGCCTTTCGCTCCCTCACCCAGGGCCGCCTGACCACCTACACCCCGCCGCGCACCGCGTCCCTGGGCAGCTCGACTAGCCTGAGTGCGCCCGCCGCCGACAGCACCCCCAAGCGCACCAGCGGGCATGCCGTGCCCCAAGGCGGGCGCCCTGTGCTGGGAGGGCCGCCCGAGCTGGCTGAGCTCGTCGAGCAGCTTGACAAGAGCCGTCCGTTCGCCGAGAGAGCTGCAGCGGTAGACAAGATCGGTGGCATCCTGGCTGCGTATCATGTGCAGAATGTGCTCGAGCTGTGGTCCCGTGCGAGCGACCTGCTTCTCCCCGAGCAGCCCGACGACGTCGCCGACGCCGGCTATAGCCTGCTCAAGGGTTGCGTAGCCCTGTCCAAGCTCTCCACCCTCGAGCGCAGCGTCTTCTTCGACGCCACCTCCCTCCGAAAAAACGACAGCAGCTTCCACCGGCGTCTCGACATCGTCTCCACCCTCACCAAGGGCGGCCGCGACATTGACGCCTGCGAGTCTCTTCTGCCGCACTTTATCCTCACAGCCTTCGATGCGTGCTTCCGGCAGAGCGTCGATGCCTATCGGGCCCACCGCAAGGCTAGCAACAGCAAGAAGAGCGTGGATCAGCGTCTGCAGGAGCTCGATAACATGGTGCACCTGTTCCAATATACCATCCATGTCTGCAAGTTCAACGCCAAGGTCTTCAACGAGGACGACTTGGACCTCCTGCTGCGGAAGACCATGTCCATCTGCCAAGAGACAACACAAGCCCGCGACATAGAAAACGCCGTCACGCTCTTCGATACCATCATCACTTACGTCCACGTTCCACAGAATGCGTTGCGCCCGTGCTTGGAGGTGCTCTGTGCCGTCCACCGCCAGCTCCCTAACTTCCAGGAGCAGACATGGAATACTTTGAGCAACTTGTTCAAGTCTCATGTTGGCCAGGCCGCCGTATCTGCCCTTCTGCGTACCCTGATCGACGGGCCAACCCGCAAGGGTCGCGAATCGAGTGCCTACAGAGGGACCATACAGGTACTACAGCAGCTCGTGCTCGAAGACGGCCGCAATGGGCTGCCTACGGTGCCCGTCTCAGTGCTGTTCCCTGCACTTGGAGCATCCATCAAGAAGCCGCATAAAACGCAGGAAGAGTTCGTCATCGAGGTGTTCAATGATGTCTTTGCCCAGGACAGACTGAAAGAGTCGCTACTCACGGAGACCGATTGGAGCCATCTTCTGGACACCGTCTACACATGTGCCGAACGTGACGATGAGCGCTTAAGAGCCGGCTCTGACAAGATGATGGGTGAAGCCGCCACTTCGACCAGCGAGAATGCTCTCTCTACCAGCGAGAAGACGCTATCGCCAAACGAAAAGTCTTCGTCGGTCAATGGCCTTGCAACTCTCAATGTCACTCGTAATGGCACGACTGGCTCCGTTGCGTCGACAAATGGCGATCACGATATTGATGCCATTTCAAACCTCGACCTGGCTGCGCCTACGCCGCGTCCCGAAGTCGTCTCGCGCAACTCTGAAGATGGCATATTCAGACTTTTGGTCAAGCTAGACCAAATCAGCCAAGATCTCGATTTCGTGCAAAAGGATGCCGTGATGGAGTTGTTCATGCGTCTGGCGCACCGCTTGAGCGACTCGACCGCCGAGAATCTCATCAGCTACTACACACAAGAGCGATATTTTCATCCCTCGAATGGAGAGTGGCTGGAAGCCTGTCGCCGTCTAGTCTCTGGCATACTAAAAGATGTCACCAGACCACGGTCGCTCCGAATACTCAGCATACACGCCTTGCGCGAGACGTACGCCACCGTGGAACAACTATGTGCAAGCGACTCTGTCTTGCAATGTGGCGCCTTGCTCTGGAACAATCTTGAAGCTGAAGAAGATGTTGCAGTTCTACACGAGCTCATCGATTTCGCCGTGGACGTCGCCGACCGAGCTTCTTATGACAGTTTCGCGGACATGATAGGCCTACTGAAAAGACGTTTGGAACGCTGCGCGGTCGCGCACCAGCCCTTGGTAGACCAGCCTTCGCGTGCTTGGTCAACTTCTTTCCAACTGAAGGCCGATCGGTCGTTAGGGTCTCCGTGCAATGTGGTGGCCACTGCCTTTGTACGTCTTTTCATTCGAAGCATCAAGAAAAGCGCCCGCAAGACACGCATGCTCTACGACGTCCTCTGTCATGTCGCGAGCACAGATAGCTACGACAACGATGCTCGCTTGGCGGTGCTCAGACTCCTTTTTCGTCTACGTGCGGATTCGGAGCATGCGATCGTCATTAGCTCGTCTTCGGAAGGCGAAAGTCTGGCCGGAATACTGTGTAGGACAGAGGAAACCGCAAGCAGCGCGGAGACTGAGGAAGGGGCCGCTGAGCACTCCCGGCCTGAGGACTTGTCACCATGGCGCGAGCACCGCAAAGCTTCGGGCAGCCCGCACAACTCGCTCAACAGGCATGCTGGCCGTTTCTCTAGTGCGTCCGGACGCGTCTCGAAGCCAGTCTTACCCTTGTGGATGTACCCGGGCCCAAAAGGTCTGCCAGAAGAGCCATCACCAGAGGTCAGCCGAGTAGTCTTCTCGCATATTGACGAGGAACACTACCCTTTGAGCGACGACGTCCTCGATTTGGAGGTGACACTGTGGCTTGAACTTGTCATATCACTGCTGCAAGCCTCGACGGACTGGGAAATATACAGCTACGCATTGGTTCACCTGGGGCCCCAGTTGTCCAATCAGTCTCTGGTGCGCAGCTGCATACCACAACTAAAGATGATGCGTAGCGTCATTTGCGAGCGGATCCGCAACTCTTCATTTCGTGACCCTCCTTCTTACACTTTACTCAAAAAAGCGGATGTTGCTGTCTGCCTGTTCCACATTCTAACAGTCTTGATTAGTTACCATGACCATTTCGAAAAGAGCGAAGAAGACGACATAGTCAAGGCCTTCATCCATGGTATTGGCAATTGGGACAGAACATCCAAATGGTGTATACATGCCCTATCTGTATGCTGCTATGAAATTCCACTTTCGGTCGGCAAATCGTTGGACATAATAATTCAAAAGATGTCGCAAATTGTCACCAAGCCAGCCACCGCTATCCATATCTTGGACTTTCTCACCACCCTCGCTAGGTTGCCGGATCTATACAAGAACTTCCGCGAGGACGAGTTCAAGATGGTGTTTGGGGTCAGCTTCCGATACCTGCAGCACATTCGCGATCAGCGCGAGCGCGCCACAACCTCTTCACATAACGGTCACCGCTCCCTTCGTCACAGCGGTCCTTCGCGAGATCTTGCATCTTCGCCCGACCATTTCTCGAGGAGAAACAAACTACTTGAAGATGACCTTCCGCAATATCTTTACTCACTAGCTTACCATGTCATCGCATTCTGGTTCATGGCACTCAAGATGGAGGACCGGCCGAAACTCATGCCTTGGATAGCACGCAGTTTGCGCTTCACTGATGGCATGGGAAGACTAGCTGAGCTGGAAGAGCAGGGCCAGGTCATTATTGACATGATGAACATGGTGGGATACTCCGACCGCGACGAAACCATGCGAGAAGTAAACTTTGCCCAGCCAGGCGACGGCGAAGTTTGGAAGAAGACTTGGATCGTCGGACAAAGTCTAGTGACGATTGAGACAGCTGCGAGAAGCGGAGTGTCGCAAGTTACTACACGACGACCATGTGGAACGCGCTTTCTCTCTGTGCGTCCCCTTCTCGCACCACCCCCTCTCCATCAAGCTCCTTTGACAGTCGGTCTTGGCTCGGAGACGTTCTACAGCGACTCGTACGTTGGCATCTTACCAGACGATATCTTCCAATCGTTCTACGCACCGTTGAACTCAGCTATCGATCCACCCATAGCGTTGCCCGACGACGACATGATACGGCGCGCTATTGGCAGTTTTGATCGTATTTCGGCTGTAGACAGCTACAAAGTTGGCGTCATATACATTGGTGAAGGGCAAACTCACGAGAGAGAAATTTTGATGAACGACATTGGCTCCCCTGCTTATACCTCCTTCATCAGCGACTTGGGTACGCTATGTCGACTCAAAGATGCAAAGTTCAATACAGGTGGGCTCGACACACGCGACAACATGGACGGCGAATTCACTTACAGCTGGCGAGACCGCTGCATCGAGCTCGTCTTCCACATCACAACCATGATGCCTACGAACCGCGATGATGACATGACATATCCCAACAAAAAGCGACACATTGGCAATGACTTTGTCAACATCATCTTCAACGACTCGGGGCTCCCATACAACTTTGACACTTTCCCTTCGGCCTTTAACTATGTACATATTGTCATTTCACCGGAGTCCAGGGCATCGTTTGTACGGCGTCGATTAGACTCGGATCCTAGCGGGAAAGGTCGGTACTACAAGGTCCAGGTCATTTCTAAGCCTGGGTTTCCGGATATCTCACCCGCCGCAGAGACCAAGATGATCGCTGGCAAACACCTCGCTGCATACTGCCGTCTCATCGCCATCAACGCAAGTGTCTTTTCGGCGGTCTGGTTCATCAAGGACGGCGGAGAATCCGTATCTTCATGGCGTAATCGTCTCCGCGAGATTCAACGACTACGTGATCGGTATGGCGCGAACGAGATGCTACCTATTGCTTCGCCGTCGTCACCGAGCAACCACCAGAATCACCAGGGTCTTTCCAGTCCGCCTTCGAGAGACAACAATCTGGCATCGCAATTCAAGCGCACGAGCGTCGCGACATATATTAGCGAGGGTACGAATCGGAGTAGTATGACTGGCAGTAGCTCTCACGATGTTGCGCTGTGAGTATGTTCTCACTTGGCGTCATCGCTCCTGCATCAGAATTCCTCTGGAGGCATTTACACAGATACCCCCGCATATTTCGTTTTCACACAAAAAAGTTTGGGTTGAGATTAGTGCCTTTGGGGTCTTTTAGGGATGTTTTTTCTTATTACCTGGCATTGCATGGCGTTCACGGAAAAAGGCGCTCGAGAGAGCACTCAGATGCGATGCAAAAGTTTGTTTTGGTATTGCTCCACTTCATGTAGTTTTTGTATTGAGTGGTTTGAGTGTATGAAGATTGGTTTCTGAAAAGTGGGTTTCGGGGTGTGGCTGCGTAGCCTGTCTGTACTACTACTATGCACACAATCGATGTGCGAAGATGTCTGCAGTATAGCGAATTGCGAAACTCGTGCTCTGTACATGTACAAGCGCCCTCTTCCTCTCTTCTTTGCTACGTTGATGGTGGTGGTCATGTGGCCTACTTTACTTCTCTTCTTGAGAGGCGACGGGCACTTGGAGTCCTGGACGCCTGCACTGGACAGTGAAATGTGATTGTGTCTGCATAGACGGTCAAGATCAGTCTGAGGAATTGACCATGCTTACTCGTAGTACGTACTGACACTTCATGCTAAGTCTAGCTCTTTACACATCTGCACCATCCTACGCCGGCGATACATATGCAGCAATTGCAGGGCTGCGATGGCCAGACCAACGAGGGCGATTATAATGCCGAGGACACCGAAGGTAATGGTCAAGGTGGGTGGATCTTGGTCGCTTAACGGCGTGATTGGTAAGAGCACGGAGGTTGGTGTCGAGATTTGGCTCAGAGTCTTCGGGGTGGAGTGGGTGAGGAGGGAACTAGGTGTTGGCGAGACGAGGTGGGGTCGGATGGTGCTGAAGGTGGTGGTGTTGAACATGGTGACGGCGATTGATGGACAAGCTTGTCAAGGAAGGGATAGATCTGTGCATGCATGGATGATCAATCTCGTATGAGGTATCTGTAGAGCATATTTCAGGAGCTGAAGCGAAGACAAGTTATATATTGCAGACTGTCTGGTCTCCATGGTTGCGACAGGGGTGCGGAACGGCGACGACAGACTGTCTAGTCTCCATGGCTGCAACAGGGGACGCGGAACGGCGACATGGTCGGTGCGGCGTGAACGTCACGGTCGAGGCAACACGCACGCTTATCATATGCGGCTGTGCACGCGCCTTGCTGGCCGTTCCGATTATAATGGCGCATACCAAGCGCCTTCGTGCATGGATCTTGCCCTCCAGATGGAGCGCGAAAGGGAGCTAATTGACCTTTTTGGGGGGATGTCGGACTGCGGATCTAACATCAATGGCTGAGGGGCTAACCGGCAGACCCTTGCTGTTGTTCTACGATCTCTCGACAGCCCGGAAGCCCGGCCGTTCCAAGCACCGCACTACATACAGTCTCTCTCACTTTTTCGAAGGCGATCCGATCATTACGATGCCAATCTAGTGCCGTGACCGGAACGTCGACTCACTGCGTGCCGCGAGTTCCTGCGCTTCCCTCTCGAGTGTCGCCGGCCAAGGAAAGTCCATATGGTGCTGTCATTTAGTCTGCCCTTGAGTGAAAGCATCTCTACATAACGCTGGCGGCAGCTGTGACGTTAAGCGAGCCACCTAATTTGAGGCAACTGCGACGAAGTGCGATACGCGGGCGACTTGACTCAATACAGCGGTTCCGGTTGACGACTGCATGTGCAAGGCGAAACGGTTTGGGCAAATTTGAGCCTATCTGGACAACGTATAGAGGACTCGATCGTATAGCTGTCGCTCTTTAAACGCGATGCTTATGACCGTCTTACATCGACCGACATGTCACAGAACCGATCCAGCTCCAAATATCGGCAGACATCCGATGTCGAATCCCAATAGTGGTGGTCCCTCAGACGTCTGCTGAGCTGGCTTACGCGTAGAACATGAATTCCGCAGATACTGCTCTTCCTGGCATATTTGTGGATAAACCTTGGTCACCGGTGTCGAAGCATACGGGACGACGGGTTGCCATGCGAGAATGTGCGAAAGATCGATGATTGGAGGCACAATATGCAAGCCACATGCCGCTAGCTGGGCCACAGATGCAGGCCCAATGGGAATTTACCAATACGAGCAACTTTTCACATATTAATGCCATTAATTAACGAAGGTGGAGCCGCCTCCGCGTCCCATGGTGTAGGATTGAGGTAAGCCTGAAGATGGCAGCCTGTTGCCTCATTTCGCATGTTGTCGCAGCTCGTCGCAGCTTACAACAATCATCAGTGTTAGAAGCCTCTATCATAGGTACTGACATTTTATCTCACCAGTCTTTCCATCAGCCGGTCCTACGAACTCTTGAAGTTACGCAGCCTGATTGCATTAGGTAGGTGGCACTTCCCCGCAATGTTGCCGCCAGCCAAACGATCCTAAAAGTCGGGGTACGAAGTGTGCACACTCTATCCTAGGGGGTCTTAGTGCCTATTCTCTCAAGGCTCACTCGCTCTTTGCGAGATTGTCACCCGGTTTCCCGAAGTTACGATCCAGAGATCTCATGGCTTCGCTGGCATTCAATGTTCGTGGCTCAACACCGCCGCAGAAGAAGAGAAAGTTGGCACTGGTGAAGTGCGAAAGATGTCGTTTAGACAAACAAAAGGTGAGCACTAGTCGAGCATCGAGTAATATACTGACAGTCTGTAGTGCCTTCCAATAGACCGTCCATGGCCAAACAAGTGCGACCGATGTACCGATAAAGGTTTTCCGTGCTCCGAAGGCAAACGAGTGGTGCGGAACTCAAAGTATGATGCGAAAACTACAAACCTTGAGGATTCCGAACAAGCAATCTATGATAACCGTGCTGTTCTCTCGGACACTCAACAGAAAGCAAAGCAATGGATGATCCTACTTAGCTACCACAAGATCATGGACATGGCAATGATGCGTTTTGAAGACCTCAAAACAAGAGCCAGTGAGCCATTTCTCGATGGTACGTAACTCTGGGGTACAAAGTATGTCATGTTTGTGAGACAGTGCGACACTTAAGACTTCACATATTGAGGCATCTCTGCATGAGCTTTACTGACTTCTCACTCCGGCGTTTAGACTGGCACAGCGAGTTCAAGACGAATGATTGGGATTGTGATCAGCTCATAGACTTCTACGCTGAGCTTGAATCAAAGCTCTACGAGTTGACAAGGGACATGATTAAGTCGCGGGCTAAAGACTCTGATTCCGGTCTCTTCTCCTCTGTGGTTGGGCATACAGTACCACTATTCTCGTGGCAATATGCTTGTCCCATCTGCTTCAGCACTGGCGATGAAGAAATTCTCGATGAAATGGCTCGGCGCGGCGATAGCTGTGGGGTTTATCTCTTACAACTGAGCCGGATTAGTCGCCATCTGAATGCCCGCACCCACTGGACCGAGAATTCCGATGTCCTACTACAAGCAGAACTTGCTCGACTATCTCCGTGGTTGCTCAAGGTTACTACAGCCGTCAGCACTACGCTAAGAGAGCTTGATCTATACGAATGGTTACCGAAATGCTCTCAAACCAATCTCACATTTCGACCGGACGAGATCAACCACGAGATGTATTTGGACGAAAGGTGGGAAATGGATTGCCTAGGCCGAACAGGTATGCATCAATCGCTTGACGCACTCAGCGACCGTAATCAGGGGATTCCCGCGCAGATATATATTGCGTTATCCCCGGTAGATGTTGATACCCAAGATGTCCTCGGACGCACTCTCTTGTACGTAACCCCAGGTCACAAAGTGCGTCATAATGCAGAGACAACATGACCGTTGCCCAAGGCACCATGCATTAAGATCACTCTGAATAAGCTTTGCTGACTTTTGTTACTCGACGTGTCAGGCACATTGCGTGCGAGCAAAACTCGATCGATGCTGTTCGAAACCTACTTGACAGTGGCGCAAACCCGGGACTGAACACGGTCTACGGAAGCTTGCCCCTTCACTTTGCAGCGGCCAGGGGCTCTCTAAGTATTTGCAAGTTACTCCTTGCCAGACCTGTCCTTAGTTACGATGTGAACGAAACCGATTTGCATGGTAATACAGCTCTGTACGTGAGTCTGAGATATTTAACGTTGTGATCACATGGCAGCACAGGTCCTAGCTTGAGACGTTAAGCACTGATATACCTCTGGATGAGCCTTGCTGACTTTTTGACCCGACGTTTAGGTATTACGCTATCAATAGCAAAAAGTCTGGGTTGGTCAGCTTTCTGCTGACCGAGCCTCACAAGATGAACCCTGACCCTGACCGATCATCACCTTCGAGCGTACCACCGCTGATACGTGCAATACACTCAGGAAGTGAAGAGATCGTGCGATTGCTTCTAACGTACGGCGCGAACCCTAGCGTAGTCCATGAAGGTTGTTCAGCCTCCGAGTACGCGGCCATGGGCAGTAGTGCATCGATGAAGAGCCTTATCGAAAAGAGTCTGATCGATGCAGAAGTCGGAAATCAAACGTTGCCCGCGATTTACCATTGACAGCTCAAGATGAAGAGGGAAAATTGACAGAGGCTATTTGAGCGCACCAGTCGTCAATCAGAAAGCCGAAGAAATCTCTTCACCACAGAACCTTACTATAATCCCCGGGTTTGCAACAGTGATAGTATTTGATTCCATTCACGGGTATTCCCGCTTCCCCTTCTCCTTCTATTCGCCATCATCACAATCAGACACCAAAATTCATCTTCAGCGCAATCGTAGGCTCCCCCGAATCCTCCCTAACTACCTTCCTAACCCCACCCTGCCCACTCTTCAAAACACCCTCCATAAACGCCCTCTCTTCGACATCCAATCCAGCCACAACACCCCTAAAACCCGCCTGATCCACACCCGCAATCTCAAGCAACCTCGCCGCCGTCTCACTTCTTGCATTCGGCTCTTTCCGCGCACGCGAGAGCAGTGCGGGTACGACGATCTTACATGCGACTTGGCGCTGATCGGGCTGCGGTAGGGTAGATAGGAAGGCGACGAGTGAATGTGCGAGTGTGGACTGGGATTCCTCAAGGCCTTCGACTGGGGATGGATTGGCAAGGAAGGTAAGGGTTTGAGGGAGAATCTGGATTGCGAGGGATTGTTCGAAGGCGCCTTTCTTGGGCAGAAGGAGTAGTGAGCGACAGCAGCCTGCTGCGACCTTACTTGTCATTCGACTACCGAGGCAGTCAAAAAGCTCATCAATAAAGCGCTTAACCAGCGGGTCGTTAGCCGTGAACGTAGATGCCGCTGAGCTGAGTAGGATGGTAATTGTGAGTATCGTGTTCTTCTCGCATGCTAGAGCGGCATCAAAGTCTCGGTTCTGGGCGTGCTTGAGGATCTGGAGGAAGCGTGTGAGAGTAGCGCGGAGCTGTGTGCTCGTGTCTGATCCGGGTTCAGCTTGCTGGGAGATGCTAGTGACAAAGCGTTTGAGGATAGGCAGGGCTTGTGGGACGACGGTTGCCTGGCATGAGCCTGTGCCGAGGATGTTGGCGAACATGTGGAGGATGCAGGCATGTAGGTCGGTCTTGATAATGGAGGGAAAGACTTGGGCGGCGTCGACTAGGGCGGACAAAGCTGTGGTGAGCAGGGCTACTGCTTCTTCGTTGAGCTCGTGGCGGGCTAAGTCGGTTAGTGCTGTCGAGCTAGATGTGAAATGAATACAACATACCTCCGCTCTTGCCATCGTCAAGACTGGGAACAAGTCCGGTTAAGACTAACACCATGATTCTCGTTAGCTCGAAAAGCTGGTCTATGTCATCGGAAAGATGTTCGTCTCCAGGCGTGAGGCTGTAGCTCATTAGCAGTTATTACTTTAAATAGATTGGAGCGTGGTACCTTTGACTCCTCTTCGCAGACGGATGACCTAAGCAAAGATTCCGCGCTATCTGGACGATAACAGTCTGTACTTGCAGGCCTTCAGTCAATACCAGCCGATCCAGCATGTCCATGGTCTCCGAGAACACAACTTCTTGATAGATTGCATGGCCAGAAACAGCCGGGCGCAATATCTTCTTCAACGCTTGCAATATTTCCAATATTTGCTCCTTAGAGGCTTGCAGATCGCCGGGCCGACCAGCCAATGCTTCGAATGCAAGGCCAAACAGGACGAAGAAGAAGGCCACGGGTTCATCGCGGTAGTTGATAGTGTCAAGCTTTCCGTTCGAAGGGGATGTTTCTGAGAACTCGGTCTTTCCGTCTAGTGCATCGAAGACGAACTCGCTGTCTTCGTCGATCAAGCTGGCAATAGCGTCCACCAAATTCAACCACGACTCTTGATAGAACTGCAGTATGTTAGCTGGAGACCAATCAGTAGGTAGGGCTATTCACCTTGAGCAGAGTCTCCCGGTTCAAGGCAGCGTAGATGGTGTCCAGGCTGCCAGACAAGGATGCCGACCCCATTGAGGAAATGTCAGGCTCAAACCTCAACCGGGCGTACTCCCGAAGAGATGACAGCCAAAGTGGGGTAAGCTTGGCGATGTGTGGCTTCAGCACGTCAACCAGATACGATTGTTCTGAGCTTGCGATTTGCAACTCTGCCCAAGCCGAAAAGACCGACATCTTGACCATGACCTGGGCGTTCGAGCTTAAGCCCTTCAGATCTCCGATAGCAGCACTTTCGGATTCGCCTCCTGTAGGTTAGCTTTCGAGTCTTGCACATTTGCGGACGACGTACTAGAAAAGTTCTCCAGTGCCGAGACAAGGAGCTTGAGAATACGGCCCATGCGATCAATGTCCGTCACTATGCCAGTCGCAATGAAAGTAGCACACACGTTTACAGCTTCGGCTGCTAATTCTGGTGAAGAGTCTGCAGCAAATGCTGGTGTTAATGCAGAGCCAATCTGTGCTTGGTACTGTTCAAGTAGGGTGGCTTCAGGGAAGTCTGGATCCGGTGTCTTGCCGAACAACTACAAGACACAAAATTAGTTTCCATCGTACTAAGCAGGAGCGCATCAGAAGAGCTTGCCTTCAAAACCTGGTCAATGATCTTCAGACCACGTATGCGTAATTGTACCACACCAGCCGTAGAAGCGGAGAATGCAATGCGAACAACATCGGCAATTCTTTTCTGCAGGGCGAGGACACAAGGTGCTTCATCCCGGAAAGCCGCCTCCTTGGTGACCATGGCTATAAGCTCGCTCAAGCAGTCCATCCCAAAAGTCCTTACTTGCCACTTGAGCAACTCCTGGCTAGTTTGAGTCGACCCACCCTCTTCACCTGGCGCATTCACGGCCGCTGCAAACCCGGCAACTTCTTCATCCTGTATATCTGTTGGTCCGGCTTTGGGTTTGGCATCGGCGTTCTCTTCAATTACGGCTAATTTCTTGGTCTTGGTCAGAACGGAGTGACACCGCTGCACCCAAGCTGAAGTATCAGTGAGCCCAGTCTGATGGAGCCAGTTTCGGATGATATTACGAACAACCTCGTGCTCCGGTTCGCTGTCCAGAACGTGCCATAGTTGGTCCTCCAATCCTGCGTCGCCCGACTTGATGACCTCATCTGTGTTTCGTCGCATCAGATTGTGAAGACCATCAACTGCCATATCCCGTATCTGGGTGGAGTTGCTTCCTGCAGAGCGCTGCAACTGCTTCACGTAACCAGAGAAGTCCATGTGGCCGGGTGCGTAAAGTGACAGATGTTCCTGGCACCTGAGACTTTCGACAGCGATGAGTTCATCCGACTCAGCCTGGAAAAGTCCGATGAGTGTCATAATAAGTTCCCTTGCTTTGCCCATGTCTTGGAGGTCGGGTCCCAGGACGTTGATGGTACTGTCGATACATCGCGCGATGACCGCTGGTGTTGGGAGGTCAAATTCTAGATTCGAGGATGCTAAAGAGGCGGACTCGTGATTATGCGAATCTGACGCGTACAGCTGTGCGAGCATGCCGAGAGTGCTCGTGACGTAGCTGGAGAAAGTCAAGCCAGCTGAATCGGCTACTTTCGAAAGGCTGTCCAGAGCCCACAAATGTACAACGGGATGCGGATCGTTACCTAGGGACATCAGTATTCCAAGTATGTTCTTGAGATGATAGCCTGCAGCCATCCCTCCGAGTTGCGAGTGAATGCAGCCCAATGCAACAGCATACCCAGAACGGGCGTTTGGTTCGCGGTTTGAAACAATCTGATCTACGAGATAGTTGACTTCAGTAGTGGTGAGGGCATTCCCGGAGCTACTACACAGACGGCCAAGGGCTTCTCCGGCGAGGTGTCTGACGTATGGGTCCGGTAAAATGATGAAAACCTGGCATGTTAGTCCTGTTGAAGACACTGTCTCGATGCACTTACATGAAGTAGCTCTTGGATTACCTTCTCCACCGCTAAGCCCTTGAGATCTCCTGGGGAAGATCGCGTCTCTTTGACCGCAACTTTCAAGGCGCCGAGGAGTGCATACGCGATGTTAACCATCATCGCCGATTTTCGGTGGACGTCTCGTTGTAAGGTGTTGGCGGACAGAAAAGAAGTAATCTGCTCTAGTATACTTTCCTGTATTTTGGGCGTTTGTAAGGGTAGACAGATGGCGAAAAGTTGCAACGCAGAATTCACGACTTCGGTTGCTGGTGGATCCGGCAAGTCAAACGCATCGGTTGATTTGCGAACGTACAAGGCTATTGAGTCGTGCTCTCGAGCGCTGCATACGGGAGAGAGCAGCTGGCTTGTATTAGTATTGAAAGTGAAGAGGGCATGGCATGCGACGTACAGTGCGATCAATCATTGCCTCCGGTCCATCTCTTGTCACCCAATGGTGTCGATTCTCGCTTTCGTGCTCTCCCGGTAGTGGCTCAATGTCGAAGCCTTTGATCAGCCCCGTCACACCGAAGCCGTAGTTGTCCGCCACATCCCATATACTCTCGATATTCCCCGTTGCACTCGCAATGGTCGTGCTCAAAGAACTCGGCGCATAGCTATCTGGATCTGCAAAAGCTGCAACTGCAAATGGAAGTAAATTGGTCTGAAGGAGAACCTCGCTACTTCCAGCTGGGCTCAGATCGACCAGTTTGGTATAACACTGAAGAACTCTTCTTCGCACCATAAGATCAAAGTCGTTAAGTTGCAGAGCTGGCGAAAGCCTTTGGGATACGTCGTCGGTGGTCTTTTTGCTGGGTAGTGTGTTCAGGAACATGGTGGTGTTGTGTAGCATTGCAGCCAAACGTTTGGTGACATCTAATGTAAGAAGCCTGCTGTTGAATTCCAAAAATGTCAATATGGAACCTAGAGCGCACTCTCGTACATGTGCCAAGAAGCTGAGCTCTAGCACGTTGCGCTGTACCATGTTGTCCTTGTTGAGAGGTTTTGGCAAAGCGTTCTTCCATAAAAGTAGGAGTTGCGAGAGGTGTATCTTGACGAAGTTGGGACCGAGCGTCATGAGTCCTCCGATTAGTATCCACGCGACCTGTATTTGGGTGGATGATATCCTTAAATCGGAATTGCTGCTCGATTTGAGGAGCGAAGTGGCTTGAGATAAAACTCTAGAGTTCACATCCACAGATCCATGAAGCGGCTGGGAGGTCGATGTGCTGAGGACTGCCGATAGACCGTTTGCGAGACCAACGCACCGTCTAGGAGACTGCCGAGGCCCTCCCAATAGACCAAGCTCACGATTGACGCTGTTCATGCATATTGTAACCGAAGGTAGCAACTGTAGTGGACAAGCGAGGACGAATGCGCGAAGACATGAAGAAGCGTATACCTGCACGGTATAACTGGGATGCTGAAGGACTTGAAGAAGGGCGTCTCTACAAGCATCGGCGTTGACGTTTGTGACGGATCCGAGGCAGCTACACAAAGCGGAAAGTGTGCTGAGCGCCCCAATCAGGGTTTGTTTAGTGGGCTCCGGCCTTTCTTTCAACGCTTGCGGGTAGTCCTTGAGGATATCATTGACCAAGAACTTTGCGGCACCAAGCTGGCCAGCTTCTCCAAGCATCTCACGACCGATTACATTCTCGAGGATGATGCCGACATATCTCCTGGTGCTCAGGGTCCGATATCGATGCTGAACGATGGCCGGACTGCTGAGAAGATCCACAAAGAAGTGGCGTGCAATGTCCGCGTATTTTGTTTCGACCACCTGTTCGCCCAGTCCCCTCAGCGACTTCATATAGCAAAGTGCGATTCCAGCCCGTGCTCGAGTCCCTGTCGCAGGTCGACAATATTGGATCGAAAGGATTTTGAGAAGAGCCAAGATAGAAAACGAAAGCTGAATCGCAGACTTCTTTGGCGCAGGCGAGTCGGGGCGCTCAATGATGTCGTCATCACCATCCATGTCGGCAGCCTTCTTGCTCTTCTTCTTCGACGTCTTTGATCTTGTGAGCATGGAGATCTCCGGAGCTGCCGTCTCAGAGTAGTTCTTGACCAAAGCTGCGCTGATACACGAGGAAGCCGCATTGCGAACAGATGGCGAACCACTCTCAATCGTCTTCCAGATCGCATTCTGGAGCTTGTCGAAATCGGTCGAGTTGTCAAAGAACGGGGTGTGTCTAACGAGCTGTTCTAAGAGGAAACAAGCATTCGTTTGGACAAGATAGGACTTGTCGCTGGCGGAAAGAGTGCGCCCTTGCCTCCACGCATCTCTCGCGACCTGTTCCTCAGCGGAGCGCCCCACCCCCTTGAACACTCTCCCCACAGCTTTCAGTAGAGTCGCCCTGAATCCAGTATGGCTTTGCGCGGTGGATTTGACGAGCTTAAGGAGAGATGTCGACGCCAACGGTGACAGTCCAATCGCACTATCGCCTGCCGCTTCGAAGATGACACCCAAGCAATGCGCCGCTGCATGTTTCGCCCTGATGCCCTTGTCCGATTTCGACGCTGAATTGAGAATTCCCAACAGCTCGTTGATGGATTCGAAAAGCAGTTTTCTATCTCCCTTGCCAAATATGCCCGTAAACGCTTGTCCAAGGTTATTCCGTATTACTCGCGTGGGGGGTGGGGAGGCGAGATTGATGATCTGGAAGAGCTGTTTCTTGATGTAGAACTGATGAGCAGTAGCTCCGTCGGCATCGAGTGAGGCGACATGGCGGGCGAGATCGGACGAGAAGGTCAACAGGTACAGCTCCTGCTGTTCCGAGGGCAGCGCGTGCAGTTTCTTGATGTCGAGCTCCGGATTCGCGGCGGCCCCATTGGCGGGTTCGGTGTCGGGTGTGGCCATGACGGCTAGACAGGCCTCGCGAGCTGTCAATACGGATGTTGCGGGAAGTGGTGGTGCGACTCACATGGCGGTGGGGTTGTATAACAAGCTTTGAGGGGTGGTGGTGTTGCGGAGATGGCGCGGAGGTCGTTGGCCCCCGTGCTTGGCGCGAGTGGTCGTCTCAAAAAATATCCGGAGCTCTTCTAAGACAGACCTCACTCCTCAATGTCGACACCATTGCGCCGCCTTGTCGGGCCTTCGCTGTCATTCGATTCGCTTGTGCAATGCGCGTGCCGGCGACCCACTCGCGCCTCTCTTACCCCCCGTTATGAGCGGGCGCGATGCTTCAGCAGATCTCCCGCAGCGCTATCGGGGCATTCGTACGTTAGCAGATGGGAACCCTTCAGGGTGTACACATTTACATAATGCGATACAGAAAATGGGCGACAATAAAGCACGACAAAGGCAAGAATGACGCCGCAAAGAGCAAGCAACGCTCCAACCTCCAGAAAGACATCATCACCGCTGTGAAGATGGGCGGCCCGAACCCCACCATGAACGCGCGCCTCGCCCTCGCGATAGCTACTGCGAAGAAGAACGCACTCCCGAAAGCCAATATCGAAGCCGCCATAGCACGAGGCCAGGGCTTGTCCGCGACCGGCACCGCGCTCGAAAACCTTACGCTCGAAGCAATACTACCACCGTCGATCGCTACGGTGATAGAGTGCCAGACGGACAACAAGTTGAGGACGTTGCAGGATCTCAGGCTACTAGTGAAGAACGCGGGTGGGACTGCGTCAACCGTAGGGTTCATGTTCCAGAAGAAGGGGAGGATTGTATTACAGAAGAAGGAAGGCGTCGGTGTCGACGAGGTGTTAGAGCCCGCGCTGGAGGCTGGCGTACTAGACGTGATGGAAGACGAGCAGGGACGGGTAGTCCTACTCACCGAGCCGGCGCAAACAAAATCAACTGGCGAAGCATTGGCGCATACACTCGGCATGGAGATAGACGAAAGCGACATCGTCTACGACGCGAACGAGGATACAAAAGTGCCCCTGGACGACCCGGCGGCAGCGCAAGAGCTGGCGGATTTCTTCGAGAGGCTGCAAGAGTTGCCTGGTGTACAGGCCGTGCATTTGAACTGGGCTAAAGGCGCGATAGACGATGCGCTCTGGGCCGACTTGCAAAGTAAAGTCGTGATATGATTCCCCTAGATGTATGATACAGCGTGTGTACAGTAGTGTATATAGAAAGTGTACGAATGCCGTCCTTGAACGCCTCCACTGCTTGCGTGACTTTCGGAGCGATTCGTTGAGGTTAAGAGCTCGGTCGGCACAATTCGTGAACTCTCTCAGCCTCGATGCGTAGTGGTCGATTGCGACGTTTCGTCTCGTGGGGCTCTGTTTCCCAGTGGTTATGAAAGCCTATGACGCGTAGACCGCAGACGTGCGACCATCGGTAATCTTCAGCACATTTTCATCAACGTTCCCTACCCACCAATCCTCATCCCAGCAACCCATCACTCCTTTCTCTCCAACCCCTCCACCATCCTAGCCCGTGCCTCCTCCACCTCCCTCATCCTCTTCACCTCCAGATTCCGCGCCTTCAACCTTTCAATCTCCACCTTGATATCATCGCGATCATACGGTATCTTATGCGTCTGTCCTTCCGAGGGCCAGAAGTCAGGTACTTTGAAGCGTCCATCGAGATTCGTGCCGAAGTAGTACATAACACCGATGGGGAAGAGGATGTACATGCCGAACTGCACAGGTGGGTCAGTGAGAGCGGGAGAGGAGAGGGAGAGGATGGGTATGGGGATGGGGACGCAGGGAGGGGCGTACTTTGAAGACTTCAAGGTTTGGTCCGGCCATCTTTGCGTGGATTGGGGGGATTGCGCTGGGGTTAATGTGGTGGTGTGCAAGACTGATGGATGATGCGGTTAAGCTTTGCGACGGAGATCGATCGGTGGTAGCTCGGCGATCCGATGAGCTGCGAGATCAACCTCACCCGGCTGTCAATCGACCAAAGACCTTCCTCGGCGCTGCGACAATGCACATCCTTCCTCACTTCACTGCTACATGGCGCAGTCTCTATTGATTATTGGAGCGACGCTTGGTGGATTTGGTTGAACGATCACGAATTCAACTCCAGCAAACTGGCCTATCAGCGCTGACCCTTCTCCGCATCCAACGTGCCTCGGCTCAAACGCATCATCACGACTCTCACTTCAATTGTCATCCCTCTCATATACTTCTCTCCCCAATCCAGAACAATATCTGTTCACATCTACTCCCTTTATCACACACATACATCTCATCATGGCAGAAGATGGTATCCTCGTCGAATACAAAGGCAACGTTGCCATCATCACATTGAACCTCCCCAAGAAGCTCAATGCGCTCGACCAAGATCTATACTACAAGCTCGCTACATCACTACAAGAAGTCGCAGCCCGCGATGATGTTACTATAACCGTTCTCACAGGAAAAGGACGCTTCTTCTCGGCGTAAGCTTCCGTTCACCAGCCTCCTCTTGAGCGTCGCTAATAGAGGCGTATATAGCGGCGCAGACGTCTCCATCGGCTCTTCCACCTCAGAAGACGACGACACACGCCGCCATTGGCTCAAGAATTTCGTCTCCAACAACCTCCACATCACCCATGCTTTCTACACGCACCCGAAGATCCTCGTCACCGCGCTGAACGGGCCCGCAGTCGGTCTCTCCGCAGCGCTCATCGCCTTTTCGGACTTCATCTATGCGGCGCCGCACGCTTTCCTGCTCACGCCGTTCTCCTCGCTCGGCCTTGTCGCGGAAGGAAATGCGTCGATTGGGTTCGTGCGGAGGCTGGGAATTAGCAAGGCCAACGAGGCCCTCATAATGTCGAAGCGGATCACCTGCGAGGAGCTTGTGCATACGGGGTTCGTGAACAAGGTCATTGATGTGGGAAGCAAGGATAGCCCAAAATTCTTAGAGGCTGTGCTGAAGGAGGTTGATGATCGGCTGGGTAGTCACTTGAATAGCGAGAGTTTGTTACAGATCAAAGCGCTGATTCGGAAACCGGAGATGGACGCGCTGGATAAACAGGGTGTTACCGAGGTATTCGCCGGGCTGCAACGATTCCTGAAGGGCGTGCCGCAGGAGGAGTTTAGGAAGATCGCTAGCGGAGAAAAGAAGCATAAGCTGTAGATGTTACCAGTCAACAGGACCATGGAGAAAGTTTTGCATCATATCGACGCGCTTCATTGGTTCATGCTAGTGACACGCCGCCCTCGGTGGTCAGCAGCTCACCCCCAATGGGTTCGTCTGTGCCCAGGTTAGGCTTGCCTGTAGAAGGCGGAGGCTGCCCTTCACCCGGAGGCGGTCTCCTCTCGTCCAGCCTCTTTTGTTCCTGTTGTTGATGGCTGACGTAGCTCGTATATCGAAGCCCCACGAACAGCATGAACGCTGATACACCAATGGCCATGGCGGCGCGACGCGTGAGAACCCATCTCAGACCTTCGACTTCGCTGCGCGCGTCCGAGTTGAGCGCGATGGTAATTTTGTAGCCGAGCTCTTGAATCTGTCCGAGAGTTAGCTACGGAGCGCCCACCGTTAGTAGCAATAAATACCATCGTTTCCTTGACTCTCTGCTCCTGCCGAACAGCCATCTTCCGGTCGTCGAACAACCCCTTCAAATCATCCTTCAAGTGGGTCGTCTCCTGCCCCATCTTCTGCCCCAGTATATCCACCTCATGCTGCAGTTGGTTACGCTCCGTCCGCATCCTCTCCATCTGGCCCTTGCGCATGTTCCCAATCTCAGTCCTGAGCTCACTACATGCCGCCCGAAACAAGTAGGTTTCATTCTCGACATTGGACTTGCTGACCAGGCTTCGGCGCGCTAGAGATATGTTGTCGCCCAGTATGCCACGTACCGCTTTCATTGTAGTGATTGACTGATCTTCTGTGAAGCCAGACTTTGTCAGGTCTTTGACGAGGCTGTAGGTGTCGAAGTGGTGAACGTAAGGTGGGGTCTTGAGGTGCGGCGGTTTGCGCTGCTCCTCTTCTTGGGGCGACGGCATATGCAGCACTGTCTCTAGCGGTTTTGGTTCGGCGACTTTGGGCGGGTCGGGCGCGGGCGTTGCTGGTGGGATTTCGGTGGAACCTGGGGGCTTTGGCTGCGAAGGGGGGATCGTTTTGGGGGGCGGTCCTTCGTCCTCGTCCTCTTCTATGTGCTCGGTGGGGTTCTTTTCGGGTGCCTTGTTCTCTAACATCTCCAGCTCAGGTGTCTCTCGCTCGACTGGTGTTCCCTGTGGCTGCTCCCCTCGTAGGTGCGGAGCTGGCTCATACGCAGTTCCATAGCGTTGCGGTACTTCCTCCCGATGTCGCTGAGATGTCGCGAGGCATCGAATCGCGGGACTAGGACGTGAAGGAACGCGAGCGCGTGTTCGTGGCGCTTTCAGAGGCTTGAATAGCATCGGCCATAGGAACGGCAGCCGTGGCGTGGCCATGTTTGCGATTTGTGGTGGATCGTGAATCGTGAATCTTTCGAGCTTGGCTCTCGAATTCTGGGGCCGGATGACGTCTGCTGACTCATCAGTCTGAACCCCATCCTGCTGCTTGACCGGTGGGGGCCACCCGCTCGGCAGGCTAGGATCGACTTCCTGTATTTAATTTTCCAAGTTAGAGACCTCCCTCTATTCGAACAAAGTGCTGCGAACGAGAACTCTTAGTGGCATCATATGAACTACTAAGGTGGACGACTGCTAGCTCTTTGGAGAGTTCTCGGATTATTTTGCCAACGGTACGGTTGGATAGAAGGAATCTTCAATCGTTGGAATCAAGGACTCCGCTGAGCGTAGCTATAATCATTGCAGAATACATATCGAGACAATACTCAATGGGGTGACCCCAGACTTATTTCCTGATGTGGTCGTAAGCTGTCTCACAAACTCACAAAGTCCTTCATTTACGGCTCGAAAACGATATGCGTACGACAGTGATGCTCAAGGTGAAAACTGTCAAAACTTCGTGCGACTCTGCTATGTCCAATGACCCACTGACTTATCCACTAGAACCTTCAACGACCCGTCCAATTCAATTTCCAACAGGAACCAAAGGTCTCTGTTTCGTGGGCTGACAACGCTCATCTCCCATCTCCCGACATCGGCATCCTTGAACGACTTTTTCAGGTTTCTAATCATGTTCGGAATCTGCTTATCGGATAGCGGTCTGTGTGGAAGCCTTTTTCTTGTCCACAGATAATCATACCCCATGAACCTCAGTCTCTGGATGCTCATTCCTACTTCTCGCACCTTGTCCGCAATCTTCTCTAGCTCCTCTTTATAACCATGCCCCTCATACCTATGCGGCGTTTCGAAACACGAGATGTTTCCCGCGCACAGTATCGTTCTGTTCAGCTTTGACGTGTCGACCGGTAAATTGACCGTCCAATAAGTGCTTGAGGGTATCTGGTCGGGTCCGAAACCACCCAGCGACATGGACCACTCGGCCTCGCGGCTGAACTCCTCAAGCGCCTCATGCATGATTGTTTTGTTGGTGAAGAGCCATTCTAGGTCACTCCCATCGATTTGTGGGCGGCTGTGTCTGGTAAGATGTAGCGGCCACACGTGTAGTTGAGTTGGAGCGTTATGCCGTGAAATTTGGCATGTAGGTGATCAGATGATGTCCAAACATGGTCGTAGATGTTGTTACGCAGCTCGCGCGGGAGCTCAAAGAATGGAGATGTCGCGAGCGAGGGGGAGGCGCGGAAGCTGTGTCGGCGCGTGCGATGCATGACACGTTCAGGAGAGTCGGCTGTTTCTGCTACTTAGTAGTGTATGTCACAGTCTTTATGTGCGTAGAGCTACGCCACAATGCTGCAGTTGGTGGTTGTCTGAATAAGCACTCGCTCACCTTGCGGCGTATAGCTGTGCGTGTCGGAGTCAAAATGTGCGCCCACTTTTGGCTGCGATATAATCATCATTGGACGCATTTTCAAGCGAAAAGTTATAGGCCTAGGACGTTGTGCCAAATTAATAGATGCTGGATATGGCATGAAGTTATCAAAATTGGGCTGGTCATGTATACCACATCACGACGCAAAGTCAACGGCAACGTATGCAACACTGACTTGGGAGACTAATGACGATCCGGCACGTCTGTCTCTTGAAATAAAAAAAAGCCTTCTCTGCTGTTTGGTGGAGTTATACAGATTCCAGCCTCGATAGTCGCGGTCATGCAGTCGGTGTATGCTCGGCTGACCGTAGCCCGCTTCGAAATGTCTGACCAACATTGAAGGTTTTTAAATGCCGTGTATTTGCACAGACGTATGCAGAACAGACTATACAATCTCTAATCAAACAACACCTTACTCAGGATTATAAGGCTGGCCAGTTTATGGTTTGGTTCTTCGCGTCGGTGCACGCCACCGATCCGCATCGCGCCAGTGAGCGGCCCGAGCTCCGGGAAGCTTACATTTCGTCTCCTTTCAACGTCTTCTGTAGTCGCGACTATCCGTTACCACCGCGGATGGTGCACATCCTGTCACAATGCCTCGCGTAACCCCATGCCGTCTTCTGAAGCTCTTCCTTCTCGGATGGCTCTTCATGATCTTCCTTTGGTGGGCGCTCCCCTCCCCGACAGTTCCGGCCAACCAGCGCGAAGCGCACATACAGACCACCCTCGCGTCAGGCCGCCCTCTCATCACAGTCAACAACTGGACAAAAAAGTTCAATACGCAAAGTCAAGGTCAATTGAGCCCAGATCAGGCGTACATTGTCCGCTGGCAGCTCAAAAGAACACCTCGTGAGCAGGGTGTTCTGCTGCAGTTGGGGCCTGAGGGAGACGCAAACCTTACAGACATCGTTGCCAAAGCGAACTTGTTCAATCTAGGACATACCAGCAGAAATTCGTCTGAGTGGATACCGTACTTCGATCACATGCGAACATTCAAAGACATTTGGGCCGGAGACGTCGAGTTCTCGAAAATTTGCTTGCCGTGGTTTCACCGTGCCGACAAGCATTTCATCACTCACGAGATGCACGCATATTCTGGCTCTATGACTCTTCGATTCGTCGTGCCTCAACCTGGCGTGTTGGAGCTTTGGCTTGAAGCGGTCGTTATTAGCTACATGGACGCGGAAGAATACGCGAATTTACAAATCATTGGCGATGCATCGCAAAGTCAGTCCCAACAAGAGTATTACCGCAAAAGTTGGGAACACGCCAAAGAATATCAGCGCGAGTCAGGGATCTTGGCCACATTCCAGAGCTCGGAGATGAAGCAGGTACGAGATGTGGTGGTAGTGGGCGTGAGTGGCGACCTGCTATCAAGAACATACCCTATCCGAAGAGCGTTATTGGTGCCTCTGGCTCCTGTGTGGTCAATTGGCTTCCTCATACTCAGCGAGCTTTTCATTCTTATTCCGGGCCTTCTGCTCATACTCTCCCAGCTTGGTCTGGCTTGCGCAGGCATCATGTTGTCATGTTGGCTGCGTGACGGACGACCCGAGTTCTCAGAGTGGAGCAGGAAATTCTGGATGACGCGATGGATTCCGCGTGGAGTCGGCAGCGATGCGAAGAATCTTTGGGGGCCTTCTGGGCCGGTGTCCGCAGAGGGTGCGAAAGATGGCAAGTGGGACGAGGAGAATGCCATGTTGCAGCGACCGCAGACTGTGAGACTTGGCCGGCACTGGAAGAGATAGCGGAGGGACGAAAGACGCGATTTCTCCGGACCCTCCAAAATGTCGCTATGGTGCAGAGCAGAAGCGACTATATGGCACAATGCCAGTTAGCAGTCTTTGTTCACCCGTCAACTGTGGTTGTGTTGCGCCAATGTACCAGCGTTCGAACCCCCTCTCCAGCACAGCCAACCCAGGTTTATGCTCACTGCTAGCTCGAGAAGACAGCTACTGCGTTCCTGCACAGAGCTTTCCTACAACGTTATGCCGAGCTTTTTCCGCTGCAAGAGGAATAATCCCCGGGGCAGTCTTTGCTCTCCAGCCCATATCCACAGTGAGGCGTCACATGGTACCCATGGGTCAACACCACCTAGACGCACTAACCTCGGGCGTAACAATGGAGCACAAAATTATTCCATCATATCACTGACCTTAGCTGTTTCATATCTCATCGGCGCCGTCTTCTGACATCGCATCAGTCTCTTGGTAAACTCCTTTCCGAGGCGATCACGCACACAAGCCCAATCAAACAGTAAACAGAGATTGTACAACACCCTTCACGAACCTCAATAATACTCAAATGCCGTCGGAAGGGTAGAGGAAATGCAAACCGTTATCTGTAGCCATCTCGGCGGTGCCAAAAGAGGGCTACAGTCAGAGCCCAAGCGACTCCGATCATCTCTGCTGCACGGTGCAGTACTTCCGATCGAAGGGGTCCAGGACGCGGATGAAGACATGGATATCAACGTCGACGTCGATGACAGCAGCCGACCGCGCTGGCAAAATCGGCGAGCTCACGACTCTGGCTACCTTGGCGATACCGACAATCTTACGGATACTGCCACTTCCAGCAAGTTCGACGACCGAACTGTTCATACAAAGTCGGACATACTTTCCGACACATCTAGCCGCAAGACATCTCAGGCACCCGATATTACCGGCCGTACTGCCACGTCTATCCGTGTGTCGCGCTATGTGTTCACCGGTACCCACGTCACGATTTACTTTTCGAATGACAAATGCATAACAAAGAGGAGGGCGCATACGAATCCCTATATTGCGTCGTTGGGTCTGAGTCTAGTGGTACTGCGTAGGCTAGACGATGACCCACGTTGGAACGTGGTGTTCTTTGAGAGCTCGCTCATAGTTGAGGCTAAGCGCAGATTTTCCAAGCCGGAAATCCAAAAGCAATGGATTGGGCGGAGGCTGAGTGCAAGAGTTGGAGTAGGGGACATTTAGATGGAAGATGTTTAAAGCGGAGCAATGCGACATGGTGGGAAAAACTGGAAGTCGCGATGTCGACGCGGCACCTTCGCTGATGCTTGTTAGCATGGCAAGCGCCCAGCGGGTAATTCTCGCCCACTGATATCCTGGATTGCTATCCACGCACATGAAGGAGATCATTGCTGTCGTTTCTCATACCACTGGTTGCATGAATTATCACTACTACGTCTATCTCGAGCTATTCTTCAGGTCTATCGCTCTCTGTTCGCGAGTAGTGCGCTTATCCACCAATAACGTCAGCATCTACACGTCGAAAGATTCGGCCAACGATGTCCTCGTCGCAGTCTCCACCAGAGATCGTTCCGGCCAATGACGAGGTCGCTCCCTGGGCCACATATGCCAGTACTGAACGTCTGCGGCGCGAACCATACGGTCCAGAACCATTACAGAACCCAGAAGCCACTGATTACGATACCGACCACAGCCTCCCTCCTCGTCGCCACCGCTCTCAGGACAACGATCCCTCGCAATTACGATCCCGAGGGCGGAAGGTCAGGTCCTGCACGCGGGCTTTTCTTTACAAGATTTCTCACACGCCACGGACACCTTCAGGTCGACGATGCATAGAGCCAGACATCATCGGATCTTACACGCGCTGGTTGTACCGCTGTCACCCTGACCGGATGCGGGCTCACGACACCCATTTGACCATCATCAAGAACATGAAAAACGAAGACAACACGGATGAGGGCCGAATCGCATTCAAAGACATTGACAAGGCTCGACTAGAAAGGGATGTTTCAGACCTGAGAGCGGTGGTGGATATTCTGTCGAAGGATGGGGTGATGATGATGAGACGACGGGCCTTGCCGTATCTAACGCAGTCGTTGATTTGGAAGATAGAACTGCAGCATCAATATGAGGAGTGGGAGGAAAGGAAGCGCAGAGAAACCATCGAGGCGCAGATGCTTAGCCATGTGCCGTAATGGAGTGCGTTGGATGAATCCTTGGGGTCTGGTATTTCGAGTTGAACAGCAACTACTTGCTATGCTTAACTTTGACATCCCGATCTTCCATGTCAAAGAGGTGCATGAGGCTTATCTCCACGTGTGATGGCTGCAGTAGAAGGCATGTCTCCGGTCTTGATCGAAAGGTATGTACGCTTCTAGTGTCATGCTGTTTGTTTGGATACAACCCATTACCTTTGCTTGTAGTTCCAAGAAGCAATAGGAACAAACATGTACAGCTAGCGAGCAACTCTGAGATGGGACTAGCCTGAACAAGCGAGATTGCTCTAACAAAATGTCTGTCAGGAACTTGAGTTTTGTGCGCAAAGATCTTGGGCAATCCGTATCGTGTGGCGCCTATACATACAAATGCTTTGGACCTGATGGAGCAAAGCATGGCGTTATCCTATAAGTGAGGTCTCATTTTAAGCTGGACATCTACGTCATAGCCTCACGAAAAGTCCCCACCAAGTCGGCACCACGGCGGCCCGACCATCGCAACATCAAGGCTTGCAAAATGATCTCGAGGCGTTGCAACCGCATACAGAAGCACACACCGTTCTATCCACCGTAGCCTCGATACCCTCAGATCATCAAAATCCCTACAATGGCAGACCAACTCGCCGAAGCACCCCGCGATGTAAGTACCCCCTAAGTCGTACCCCACCTCCCCACCACTCTAACCATTCCCCAGCTCGAAACCCTCACCAGCCAACAATCTACCCTCCTCCTCCCCCACTTCACCGCAAACGATGCCTTCAACCTCGGCGTCTCCCTGCGTACCCGCATCCAAGCCCTGCACCCCAACACCCCCGCCGTAGTCAACATAACGCACACCAACACCGACGCGCTCCTCTTCCACTGCACCACCGCCTCGGGCGTGCAACCCGACAACGATATCTGGGTCGCGCGGAAGCGCAAGACGGTGAAGCGTTGGGGCGTTAGCAGTTGGTATATGGGGAGGAAGCTTGACGGGGATGAAGAAAAGTTTGCGGCCAAGTATGGGTTGGGGGGCAGCGCAGGGGAGTATGCGATTCACGGGGGCGGGGTGCCGGTAAGGGTAAAGGGGGTCGAGGGGACAGTTGCGGTGGTTGTGGTCAGTGGGTTGAAGCAGGAGGAGGATCACATGGTGGTTGTGGAGGGGTTGGAGAGGTTTATCAAGCAGTGTGAGAGTGAAGGGAAGTAGAGACGTATAGCTCTGCTCTCGCTCGACACGGGGAGTTGTCCTCAGCTTGCAGCTTGCTGTTGATGAACACGCCCAGCTTTACTCAGCCTATTATCACCGAATCTTTTGCGCTCGGAGATGCTACCGGGTTCTACCAATCACAAACCTCCGCACCCAGCGAGCAGCGTCAGCCCACTTTCCAGCAACCAGTAGCTCGGCTGCAACAATCAATTCCGATCAGAAAAACTTGTCCATTGGATGGTCGTACAATATACGCCATGCAATCATCTACTACTTATGTACGGGGAGTGACTTCTGTGGCTTTGAAGCCCTTTGGATTGTGGGTTCATGCCAGGGAACATTTGAGATGATCACCTGACCTCGGTGATCGATTGTTCTTGGAAGTGCGCATGGATTCTCCAGCATGATCTGCTCGGCGCAAGCGACATGTACTATTGGGAACATACTACGACAGCAATTCCGCAGCAGTCTGAAGGGTATTATTGCTTTGGTCCCTACTATGAGTGGAATCACACCGAAGAGTCTAGACGCAACACGTGGGCCCACCCTTGCATTTGTTGCCCCGTTGCGCGAGACGTCCAACTTCAGTCTCTTACCCCCATAATACCGGCGGTGGTCGCCCGCAAGCCTCGAGCTTCCGGAAAAACTTCCCTCACGTCTCCACAACGAGGCCGTTGTTCCGAACCTCAGTCAGCCCGAAAGCACGTTCGTGTCTGATGTGGTCGACTTTCGACGTGTATTGGCGACACTAGGCAAACGTCAAGCACGTACCCATGTCCTGCGTCCTGCAGCTCGCTAAGAGTCTAGACTCGGCACCCAACGGCGGAGACGACCGTGTCGGCTGTTCATCGTACGACTCGCATCGTTTCAACGTGTGAAGGCTATGTTTACCGTTTGCTTGTATGCATTGCGCTTAGCTGTAGAAGCATGGCGAAGAAAGAAACTACTTAAATTAGATATAAAAATGACGTTGTCCCATCTCGCAGCGTAGTGGTATTCATACACACATCGAAGACTAGGCCTGAAACTTCTTCTATCCACTCTCAGTACACAGGACTACTTATCCTCGTTGTACTAATAACGCCTTCCATTCGTACATTAAACTACCTCATCACCGGTGCTCTTCGTAATACCTCAAAACCGAACAAGTCCAAATCTTCCGAATCCTTTCGCCATGGACTTCTTAGACCTGACCTCATACTCGCCTACCGACGGAACGCAAACCTTCCCAGACACTTACAAAAATACCTATCCCGCGGACTCGTATGTGCCAGATTATTCATTCAACAACTACGAAAACGATGGCTTCTTCGACGGCCCAATCACAGTCGATCCTACTTTCTGGTCGTCCAGTCAGTCCCCTGTCGACCAAACCCTCGACTCGAGACAAGGCGCCAGAACATCCTCCAGCGCATTCGTCTCAGATGCCAACGTGTGGTCAACGCTTCACTCTACGCCCTTCGGAGACATTGGAGATCTAAGCAAAGCCTTTGCAACCACCGCCCCCATCAAAACCTCTACATCACCATGCCTCTCACCCCACTCTCTATCCCACCACTCCTCATTATCCGACCCAAGCGATCACCCCTCCTCAGAAGAAGCCACCACAACACCTCCACCACGGAAACGCGGCCGGCCTCGTCTTCACCGCAATCCAAGCGGATCCTCCGAAAGAATCCTAGCATCCGACAAAATCGCCCACCCGCAGCGAGTACCGCACACCCAAGTCGAACGCAAGTACCGCGAGGGGTTAAATACGGAGCTCGAGCGATTACGCCGCGCCGTGCCTACGCTGCTGCAAAGCCAGAAGGCGGACGTTATCGGCGCTGCCAAACCGAGTAAGGCTATGGTATTGGCGGCGGCGATTGAGTATATTAAGACGATTGAGAGGGAGCGGGATGAGGCATTGTTTGAGGTCCAGAGGCTAGGGGGTGGGGTGAAGAGGAGGATTGTTGGGAGTCTTTGATGATCGGAGCGAAAAGTATGGCATACATCGATGCTGTTTTCATGGTTTCTGGTTTCCAGTGCGGGCGACTTTCTTTGTGGGCTGGTATGGTATTTCCATCGACATCTATCATCGATTGATGACGTAATTTGGTCCTTGTTCCACTCTCAATTGATTTCTTCGGACCTAGACTAAGATGTATAGTCTATTCACTTTTTGAACTTAGCGTTGTTTCATCATGGGCGGCTGTCGTTGCCCGCACCGCCAGGTGCTAGCGTAGTCATCGAGGACTTGATTCTCGGCGGTAGCTTCTTAGTTTACACCAATGAAGCAAACCTACTTCATTACTCGGGATCGATGTTGCCCTGGTCTTCTGGCCAGAGTATGCAATCTGACTCGAATAAAGTCCCTATACCTTCTATGAAGGCAGTGACGGAACAGGTAGCTGCTATTTCATTGGAGTTTGGCGTCGTGGTTTTAGATCCAGTACTATTGGGAACGAAACGTGTCGGAAAAAGCATATCCACATATAACAGGGGCGACTTCCAACGCGGATTGCCGATGTCGAGTATAGTATTCTGGAAGAGGATGTATCATTTGTTGTTGGCGAATTTATCTAGTACTGGACGAGCTGTACTTGGAGCCCGTCGAGTCTTGGGTACGATAGTGTGTATAACGTATTCAAGGCGCAGTCGCCGTCTAGGTTGATGAATGACTGCCCTATGAGGACTGCCTGTAACCAGGTGATCGTGCTGTAGAATGAAAGCGTAGTATAGCTACTGCTAGCGATACAACTACGTCATGTAGAAGCAAGACTCGAGAACGGGTAGGAAAGATGACCAAATAAGAGGCGAAGAAATTAAGTAGGAATGGTACATGACACCGGCATGCAGGTAGAAGGAAACTACAAGAGTGGGTTATATGAGATGCGATCAGAATGCCTCAGGCTCTCCCTGCGCAGCCACAAACTACATTTCCAAAATGAGGAATCATGCATGAAACCGAAGGAAACCGGTGTAGGACAAGGCCCGTGCTATTACCAAGATGAGCCATGGCCAATCGCCTGTTCCGGCTACTCTGTCGTGGTGAGCACCCATGAGCTTGCGATTGGACAAATCTTGATGCTTTGGCTGAGCGCGGGTTGACTGCACAGAGGACGAATTAGAAGGGCACACGCATATGCAAGTGATGCACCCATACCACCACCTTGCCATGCACGCAGTGAAAAAGGAGTAATAAACGTTCCTCTGACCCTCTTGGACGTTACTTCGAATCTGTATGATTCACAATTCAACTCCTTCGGCCTCGTCTATACTTTGTACCTCACGGTAGTTCCTTCAAGAAGATCTCTGGGTCTTGACCTCGTTTCAACTTGAACGGTAAAACACTCAAAGCTCCTCCAGCTGCTCGATATTCAGTCCCTCCAAGAATGAAAGACGCCAGAGTTCACGGCCCGACACACGTGATGTTGCCTCTTTCGCCAACAAGGCCTGGCCCCAACCCCATTCCTCTCGGTGGACGCCAAGCCTTGCCCACTTTTGTGCCCTGGCTACTCGTGGCGCTCATGTGCTGCACCCCAGTAGCCGCATTAGACGAACATCCCTCCCTCTTGTCGTACCAGCGCCATGCTTCATTTCCTCGAGCTCCGATTGGCAGCATTGTTCGTATCTGTCTCCTCATTGGCGGCGTCGCCATTACCGTGTCGAGTAACATCATCGGACCACTTATGGGCATTTCGAGCGTACTGTGGCTGATAATGCGAAATGACCAGGCCGTTGACCCGAGGATGTCGTGGATGTGAGTGCTCTGTACTCAGCGCATATCTTTGGGGAGCCTGAAGTTTTTGGAAACCTGAAGCTAATCTTTGTAGGATGTTTGGGGCGTGGTTCTTTTTCGGCATGTCGTACTTTATGCTCCAATGTCGGCGTGTCTACAATCATCGGTTGTAAGTCTTCTTCTTCCATGCGCCAGTTGTCGTGGACGCAGCGCTGACCAGCAGCAGATACATCTTTCTGAGCATTGCGCTCGCGTGCACATGCATGTGCGTCGTTGCAATCATCCAGAAATCGTCGTTGCAAAGCGGACTCGTCACCGTCATTCCTCCCTGTACCCCATTCGCCGCGTATGCTGTAGCGTACTTCTTCCCGGATTGGCACCAGGAGAAGACAACCCTCAACGTCTGATGATGGACATTGGCGGTTCTCGGCTACTGGGGGTGATGCGTAGATTCGGGATAGCGCTAAGCTGGAGTTTGAAGGGTAAAAAAAAAGAGCTCGGAGTTTGGGGAAGGGCTTGACAAGGTATACATGCAATTGTCTAATCATGCAAGCCAGTGCGTGCTCTCTATTGGAGCTGTAAGCTCACCGTGTCTTCTTACCCTGCACTTGAAAAGCTGCCCTCCTTCGCCTCCTTTCTTCCCAACGCGCCCACCCGGAATCGACCAAGTCTTCCTGCACTACCAAGTCTCGAACGCGGAGCATGCGAACAAGATCTTGTTCCAGTAACCATTCCACCCACCCCGCTCTTCTCAGATATGTTGTAAAGCCGAACCATAGAACGGCGTACGTGACGCCTGCCGCGCACCCAACGAGAACTTGCTTTGGCGTGTGGTAGTTGAGATAAATGCGGCTACATGCTACCGCCGCCGCAGAAGCAAGCGCCAATATCGAAAGCGCGAACCGCTGGACAAAGGTCAAGGGCGTGTGCGTCTCGGTGGGATGTGGAACGTGGCGGAAGAGGAGGAAGAGGGCCAGCGTGACGGAGAAGAACGATACGTATTGGGCGTGCGATGACGGCATGCCGTAGCCCTTTCCGTGCATTTCTGCCATATATCAGCATGCGCAGTCTTCCATGTAGGGCCTGGAGAAGACGCACCTGGCGGCCGTTCCTCCTTGATGTATCGCTTCAAGCACAGGTTGAGGACCTCACACGTCATCTGACCAGCAAACATTAGGCCAATTTCGATCTCGCGGTTCGACCATATCAACGTTGCGTAGACGACGCATAATCCTTGTGGCACGAGAGCGAGCCATGCACAGAGGTACGAGATGCGATCGGTCGAGTCCTTCTGTAATCAGCTACTACTTGGAGCAAAGCAACGTGGCGAGGACCTACATAGTGGACATGGGTCAGAGAGAAAGACGCAAGGGGAGCGTCTCCCATGGTGTTGAGGTCTAAGTGATGTACTCAGAGACGATGACGGTGGTGTTCGGCAGCCGCACCTGGGCGGTCTGGGCTGCTTATGTCATCATTTGTGAATCATCGTGGCGCTAGCTCCTCCGGAGGACCTCACCACTCATTGTGAACAAGACTCGCCTCCGCCTCCGACTGACCGCATTGCTGTTGCATAGATCACTGACTGTCGTTGCCGGCGACTCAGGATGCAACGGCTTCATTGCTATAACGACCCCGGGCAACGTGCCTTCAATGTTGCCTGACATCTGATCCGCGCCTTCACTTTATCTCCGCAACCTCCGCCACTTTCACTTCGCCTCCCACCCAGGCTGTCAAAAGATACACGACTTGGTTGCTACCGTCAAACAACACTGGCAATCTGGACATCATGGCTAGCTTCGATCCAGATGATGAACGCGTCGAAGAGCTTAGCACGCTGCAGTCCATTTACCCCGAACTCGCCATCGAACCCTCGGACCCATTCGTCGCACAACTCGAGCTGCTCGTGGCACCAACGACACCACTGCGCGTCATCTTCGAACCGGAAAACGCTATTTCACGGCTCGCATACCTGCCGTCTTTACGTCTTCGCATTACTCTCCCAGTAGAGTACCCCGCCACCGCCCCGCCATCCATCAAAGTTTGGACTTCGCCCCCATGGCTCCCGAGTACCACCGCCGAGAGCCTTGAAAAAGAGGCTCACTCTCTGTGGGAGGAATATGGCGGCGGACAAGTGCTGTTCACATACATCAGCTATCTGCAAGAGGCGGCTGAGACGGCATTTGGGCTTGCGGAGCTAACACTGCCCTCTATTTTGCAGTCAGATTTAGCGGCATATAGCACGCGCATGAAGCGCGAGCTTTTCGACAAGGAGACGTTTGACTGCATGGTTTGCCTGGAGCCGAAGAAGGGCTCCGTCTGTTATCGCATGGAACGCTGCAACCATGTATTTTGCGTCGCCTGTCTGCAGGACTATTACAACAATTGCATACAGGAAGGCGACGTTAACAACGTCAAGTGCATGTCCACGGAGTGCGGGGAATCGGCAGGGAGCAAGAAGAAGAAGCAGCGGTTGATTTCGCCTAAGGAGCTCTTGCAGATACCGCTGGCATTAGAAACAGTCGAGCGCTACGCGAACATCAAGCGAAAGAAGAAGATTGAGGCTGATCCCACCATCATATACTGCCCGCGGTCCTGGTGTCAGGGCGCAATGCGCACTGAAAAGTACCCCAAAATCACCAATGTCCGCGAAATAGACGAATCGGACTCGGAAGCAGATGAGCCCGTTAAAAACGCAACCGAGGACGGCAAACCCACCGCCGGACCTGAAAAGCGGAGGGTCGGCACCAAAGGCATGGACCGCCTCGCCCTCTGTGAGGATTGTACCCTCGCCTTCTGCACCGTCTGTCTCGCATCCTGGCACGGCGACTTCGTCAGCTGCCAGCCGCGCGACACAACGCAACTAACAGAGGAGGACCAAGCGTCCCTCAACTTTATCATGCGCAACACGTCGCCCTGTCCGACGTGTGCAGTTCCATGCCAGAAATCGTATGGCTGTAACCATATGACCTGCTTCCAGTGCAAGACGCACTTTTGCTATCTCTGCAGCTCGTGGCTCAGCCCGGATGCTCCTTATGAGCATTTTCAAGATCCGAAGAACAAGGCGTGCTTCCAGCGTCTTATGGATATGGCCGAAGGCGATATGGGAATGGCGGAGGGTGACTTCGGAGGTGCGAGGGGGGCTGAGCAGATCGCGGCTTTTTGGGACCAAGAAGCGATGCGAATACAGATGGACCTCGATGCGGATCCCACATAACCCAAATGTCATTTCTATGAAGGTCACTTCCTTTTAATCGAGAACTTAGTAAACTCTACGCGTCAGCACCTCTTGAGCTAATTGATCAGTCAGGCTTTGCTTTGCATATGCTGCGAAGTTACCAATACGAGTCTGCTGCTTCATTCGTAAAGGTCATTCTCACAAGTACGACTTTTACTAGTCATTGCTTCGTATGTGGAGTCAACAGCAACTTATATAGATTTATTTATATCTTAACCATCACACTTACCCTAGCTGGACCTCTTTGCATCTATTCGTACTACCGACAAGTCGGTCGTCTTCACGTTGGCATCGATCCGGTCTTCCCCGCAGTTATACACCGATATACACTACAAGATCTCGCCGGCATTCCTACGCGATCTTCAAACATGCATTGATACCTCACTGCCTCACGACTTGCGAGGCTTCATATGGAGTTGTTACGGGAGTCCAGGTCAGTAGGATGGTATAGAGGACTTGGCAGCTTGATACCCTTCGACAGTGATTACATTGATCGTTCACAAACTTGTAGTGGCAGCCTAGATAACTATTGACGGCACTTACTTCACTTCGTCACACTTTTTATAGAAGATCATGATAGATGCAACGTTTGGTGCTAAGCTAGGAAGGCATGTATCGTTAGGATCGCCGTTCAAATCGTGGCAGTCCGACACACCGCAAGGGTGATGGCCGAATTTCGTATCTCATGTCGCTAAAGCCGTCCACTGCTTAGGGGTTTTGAAGATCGGCTGCCGGCAGCTGCACGCCATCCGCCTCAAGCCCCTCCTCCTTCTGGCGATAAGCGGGCAAGTGCTTCTTCGCGTCAAACACACTGCCCATCAACTCGCGAAGCCGCCATTCCAAAGCACGATATTCATTGCCATAGTCTTTGAAGATGCGAGTCGCCATATCTGGATGCACATGAAAGATCCGCGGGTCATGGAGCGCAATCCCCGCTGGTCGCGGATCGAGTAGTTCTCCATTCAGACGTCGCACCTCCAAGGACCAGTCCTCCGCCTCTTCCTGGAGCTCGTTGAGCTCATCTTTCTGATCCTTACTGCGGTTCCGCTCAGGGATGTTCAAGATGCGCTGCTGGTCGCTCGGATTGAACTTCAGGTCCCCCTTGACCGCGTAAAGCTCCGTCTTGGTTTCCTCGGCTTTCGGCGTGTCCAAGTGGACTTTGTAGCAGCCTACTACATGGCCTTCCTTCTCGTCGACGATAATTCCGGTGCCGCGGTAGGCGGGATCCAGTACTCCAGTCGTGTAGATGAGGAGTTTGGTTTTGGAAGCGGTTGGTGGTGCAATTTCGTCCTCGCAGAACTCGGTGTTGCTCCAGGGGATGAACCAGTAGGTGTCAGAGACGGGTTTGGAGAACCAGGCAACCGTCTCGAAGTCCCAGCCATTGGGTTCTTTCACTCTAGGTGGTGGATGTTAGTGAGGAGTGGGAATTAGCTAGCAACGGCGGAGTTTACCTAGGATGAAGCGGCTTCGGGGGCGAGATATGATTGGAGACCATTGGTCTCAAGAGAGCGCCAGTGATTGGGAGTATTGAAGTGGTTTGTCACTAGAAGTAGTGAGTACCAGATCTTTCACGTTTGGAGAGGATAGTGACCTTCGATGTGCTCTGAAGATGTGGAGCTTGAGGCTTTGGGTGGTTGAAGTTGAGGGCTTGGTAAAAAGCTATATATAGCTGGTGCATGCGTTGTTTATATACTATGGAGTTGTGGCGGTGACCTCATACCCAGGGCACATCTGGCCGCATGCCAAGGTCTCAATCATAACAGCACTGCTGAGGCGACCCTATATTCCTCGTTCTAACCTAGAACAAATAGATTATTTGTAAATACTCGGAAGATCTCGGGCTCATGGGGTGGTCGGAGACAGAAGGGGTAATAATCGGTGCCGAGATATAATTTCTCAGGGGTACTAAGTGTACTTAGTGACAGATTGCAGACAAACATTGACGTTTACGACAATAGGGTGTTTATTAAGTAATCTACGTATAACTGGACAGTGAATCGCATCTCCCGCTCTACTTTCCTCTGCTTGCACAAAGGGAGTTGACCAACACTCGGAGTACTATGCCATTCGAGACTGACAATCAGTTACCAATTGGTCATTCATTGTAAGGTTTGGTGGTATTTCGCTGCTAGTCACCATTCTTGCCACTCTGTTGTCCTCAGAAATGCTACGTGAGCGCCGCTCTACGTCCTTTGTGTTTCAATTCGTTCGCAAACCAGTGACAACCCCAGTGTGCCCCTTAAACATGATTCACATCAAGTTCCACTCCAAGCACTACCCATTCAAGCTCCAAATTGGACCTTCCTTTTCGCTCTTACCTATGGTAATCGTAGAAACCGCAAACTAGTTTCGTTCTGGCTCTCACCAACTAACTACGTAACATGCAACAAACACGGACGCGACTGCGCCGGAAAATGCTTCAGCGCACCAGAAACCTGCATCTATAGTAACTGGCAACACAAATGTCTGCTTTTGCGCGAAGAGATCGTGGCGCGGAAGCAGATCGTTGAGCAGGCCGACCTTCTAGAACCAGGATGTCACATATCCAGGTCTGTATGTTATAGTGCAATTCGAAGGTGGGTCTAAATACACACGTATGAAAGTTGTCTACGGAAAGTATCTTACGCACAGAAAGCGCGGCGAAGGTTGCATTGCTTCACATTGACAGCCGGATAGCCGGTCACTTTCGCGACTAGAAACACCTGACGTTGCGCTACTAGCCTGTGGATGTTGAAAAATACGCGTGGGACAACGAGGAGCGGTAGGAGATATTATCATGCAAGGTCTCTTAGCAACAGGTATGAATCCTGCGCCCCATCACACGAAACATAGAAAGAGCCAAAAGACATTGATTCCATGTGCTACATTATTTTCGACTCCAGCTCTTGAGACCCTAGGACCATTTTAGCCGTCATGTATAGGCCCTGACATAACGGAGTGTTGTCTAGTACAACGAATGACACGTGTTCTTCTGGACACAGTGGTGCGCAACGCGTGTTGAGATGTTGACTAGGGTTCGGAGGAGCTAATGTAGTTACTGGACTGTACAGTATGCTCAACAAAGAAGATGCTGACATCGTGCAGTGCATCTACTTGTAGAGTCGCGCAACTGAGTTCATAAAGAGAGCTAGAGTGCATAGCGAGTAAGGTCGTGTTCCTCAGCATCGGCAACCGTGTGACTAGACACAGACACATTGGTAGTTTTGAGGACTCCGGAGTAATTTGTATCCAATTCTTTTGCACCACTCAAATCGTGCATATAGTGATAGTCGTCTAGTTTCACAAATTGGTTGCGATCGGTAGCCTCTCCGGCGCGTCCGCTCGTATCCTCCGACTTCTGCTGCCGTGAGACACTGGAGAATCTGCTAAATAGCGACATAGAGTTGATCGAGGACAAGATCTTGGTGAGAATCGGCCGTAGCGTCGGCAAGGTGGCGGCAATTTGGTACATAGCGGGCTCAATTATGGTCCACTTCATAGTCCTGGGCGTTTCGAGGGATACGTCAGAGCGAAGGTCGACTCTTAGGAACGAAACAAAACGGATAGTGGCGGTAATCATTCCACTGTAGCAACTCGTAAGCAGGCTATCCATGAGCTAACGGAAGAAAGACTTACCACCCACCGAGTATGAAAGTGACCAACAAGCCGAGTTTGGTGCTTCGAGGTATTTGGAGCTTCCAGAGTGGAAGCAAAGGTAACAGAAGGATAGCCACATCGGATAATAGATTGGGGATGCTGAAGAATGCATACGATTTGTTGGTATTGATGCAATGGCCTCCAGCGATCGTTCTGTCCCAGTTGTACTTGAAAGGCTGACAGGAAAAGGCGAACATCAATAAGCCGGCGACGAAGGTAGCCACGACGAAAACCCCGGTGATATACGATATTTGGCGGACGGGATTCATGAACAGACGAATGTAGAGCGAGAGGACGGCGAGCTTTGGGAACATGACCGAAGCAATGTATATCAGTTCTTCGGCCTTGAACATCTTTGCCAATCGCACAATTGTTTCCGTGTCTAGGTCTAACACAGGGCGTCCGGCGCCACAGAGCTTCACTAGAACTGTGCCAAATAAGCATGTGGTGTCAACTGTGATAGAGTCTATCTTTTGACATTCGTGCTGGGAGACTTACGGATAGCCATGATGGAGTTGCCTATGCAAAAGACGTATGCCAGAGGCATGAAGACCTTCATCTCAATAAACGATATATGCTTAGACTGCGCATATCTGGAGGAGTAGAAAAGTGCTAGGATGATGGTCTGTATAATAATGAACCCAATCGAGAGGTGGACCAAATCTGAACCAGAGTCTCCTCTCCCTGGTTGTGATCTGGCTGCTGGTGGCATAACCGCGGCGAGAAGTAAACACAAGAGCGGGATACCCTGAAGTGCTCGAAGAAATAATGACGATAGTAAAGACGATAGTTTGGTCGTAGAAAGGTCGCTTGTGAATGATGTGGAAGTGACTAAGACTGAAGCAGTCGGCTGGGCGGGTGAATCCGCAACTTTATGCAACCCAGGTGCTGACACCCCCTCACACAATTCATTTCAGCCACTCAAATGTCTCAAACACTCAAATGATGTATTCAGATGCCTTGCTGGACTTCGCAATCCATGTTGCATCTATTCTGCATGAACGCTTGTTTATTCTCGGTCATCGAGAATATACAACCTAAAATCCTACGGACATGAGCGTGCAGTGTCTTGGAATGGAACCCGAAATTTGCGTGTGGTTACATCATAGGTGTCTTATCATCGCACATTGGGGCCAGGGACGCCATACTACAGGGCGTAGAGACCAACCCTTCGGGTACTTGTGAGCTCTATAAGGAACCGCTCCCTACCACCTCAAATTGTTGTCCGATTACAGATCAAATGATTTGTCAGGCGTTGGTTTTGTATTCAAATTTCGTAACAAAGGGTAAAACCGCTTTCTCACCCATGTGATCAAGGAGCAAGAAGATTGCTCACACAGAGCGTTATATCTACCACGCTCTTGTGTATCTTCATGTAATGTGAGGCGGCATATTATGGCACTGTTCCAACATTTCAAACCAAGTTTCTTGCGTGATTAAGTCGACTTGATCGTTCTGATATAGAATTTTCCCTTCCTCGAATCAAATACAACGAGATTTACGTCTTCCTAAAGCGAAGGGGATAAATCCACAGCCGATTTTCATGGCATGGACGGGGCGTTTTTCTTTTTTTAATTCCAGTGCCTACTCATTGTACTACAACCTCGCAAACTTCCCGAAACTAGACGTTCTCTTGAACACTTCCGGGCTTGTAAGATATGGATCGTGTTTCCATGTCAATCGTTCCACTTCGCCATTAGCATCGGTTTCGAACCGAAACAGATGCCAGTCCTTGTACATGAAACCCCATAGCATCTTAGTACAGGTTTCTTCCTCTCGATCTACGGGCCAGTAGAATGTATCTCCATCATAAGGCAATAATGTAAACCCCCCTCTCCCCCGTTGCATATTCACATCCAAGCAATCGCCGGTAACGGTAACAGATATCACAAAGTTATGGATGGCGTTGTAATAGTCGCCTTCGTAAGCAACAAGAGGCTTCGTAGGGGGTACATTGGTCTTGCCCTCAGCGACGACCTTCGCGAGCATCCCATAGTTCTTAAGGGTAATGGTCCTAGCCAGCTGCGCCATCTTCAAAAAGTCCACCACAGGCTTCTCTCCCAAAAGGACCGACAAGGCGAGCTGCGCGGCAAAGTCCACTGGATCCATTAACGACTGTGAGTTGGTGAAGGCAACAACGGCGCTTTCGGTAGACGGAACGAGATACATTGCACCCAAGTGGCCTGGGCTAGTGCCTGAATGGTGGAACACCTCAGTGCAAGCAAGTGTCGTGCCATAGGGTGGGAGTCTCTTTCTTCCCAATGTGTAGTAGAAGTTTGGGCTAGCAAGGCTTAGATAGCCCGGGAGTCTTGTTCGGTATATGCCCATACAGTATGCGACGTTTTCAATACCGGAGCGTGGGGGAGGGCCAAGTCCGACTTGGGGCGTGAATATGGCTCTCGCAAGCGGGAAGACTGAGCCAGGCGTGGCGTCAACATCGTTGTCTTGTTGGTGTTTGTACGCGGAGAGAAGTGCTTGTAAGAACTTCAAGTAGTCGCTTGTTGAGCTTCTAGCACCGCCACCGGCACCGATGCCAGCTTCGAGTAGACTGTATGCAAAGTCTGTTTTGCGGGTCGGTGTGCCGTTATCGTGGGTGCAATGCGCCCAGGCGACATTGACGTCGGACCGGGGAGGAAGCTCGAAGGAGCTGCGAGTCATACGAAGAGGGCGAAAGACGTTCTCTTCGATGTAACCGCAGAAAGAAGAGCCAGTTAATTCCTCCACTACGTTCTCTACCAAGGCGTAGTTCCATTGCGAGTACACGAACTGGCCAAAAGGTTTGGCGGCGTTCAAATAAGTGGCCGTAGATATCATCTCGCTCTTCTTCATCATTGATTCGCCATATTGGAAGGTGAAAAAGTTGTTCGCTGGTGTGATGCCCGTGCGATTAGACATGAGGTCTCTTAGGGTAGCTTTGAGCCCGAGCTCATCCTGACGAGTGCAGAAATTGGGTAGGTACTCCCTAATGGGTACGTCCCATTCGAGCTTACCATCGTGGACCAATTGCGCTATGGCAGATGCCGTGATCAGTTTTGTTAGAGATGCGGCCCAGTGTATCGTGTCATTGTTCGGGGGCGTTGGTTCGGAGGCGTCTCGACGACCAAAATGGGCCGTGTGAACGACATTTCCTCTGTGAAGAACGCCGAGAGAGAGGCCAGGCGAACCACTGATCTGGAGGATCTGTTCGATTTCGGGACCGAGAGCTTGTAGTTGTTGCTTTATTGCGTCCATATTAGGTCTCACTATAGCGGTAGGGAATCGGTGGAGCGGTGGAATTCTTTCCGAAAATACTGTTACGATACCTAAGAATGGAGACTTAAAGTCAGCCAGCCTCTGATCCGAAACAGGGTAATTTAATGGCGACTGATACAGAACACGCGGCCCGGTGGAAGTTGAACAATGCGGGCCGAGACAGCGAGTGCTGCGAGGGGATGAAAGCTGCTGTGCCGCAAACATGCTGCTACTTCGCATGTGAAAGCTGCGCCGCTTGATGCATCGGGCCTATTGTTTGTTGTCCGAAGGGGTGTACGTGCGTCTAGGAAGACAGCTTGACTACTGCTTGTAAATTAACTCAATAATATCCTTCAAAGCATATTGGACATTCTCATGTGACCAAGAGGCGAGGTTTGACCCGATGCGGGCTAAGACGCCCGTGGGGTGACAAGTCTCTGCGGATCTTTCCACTTTCCTCATTTAATTGGCTGTTACCCTTGTAACCTGTGGCACCCTTGACTAGGAACCCCGCACTTCCCCTGGTCTTCCCTAGAGAACTATGCGCTAATTACCGCAACGTGCATGCTCGGATTCAGATTTCGCTCGACTACGCGCCGGAACTGTGCGCCCAGGTCGTATCAACACCCATGCCATTGGCTGTGTTTGTTATCAACTCCAAGGCACAGAAACAACGCCGTGCACGCCAGTGTCACCATTTCCGGCTACATGGACATTCACTGAGACCTGGGTGATATATCGTGGAGACTATTCACACACTCTCCCTAACCTAGCCTTCGGATCAAGCAAGGCAGAACAGCTGAAGTGCTCCACTCGCTGCTGGACTTTTCCCACGCTGCAACCTCCAATCGCACCTATTCTCTAGCTTGAGATGGCTTCAAGCGCCCATGTCTCCACTAACGGGACCGCCGCAGCCTACCAAGGATGGCTTGCTCTACTATTCACTATTGTCATCGGCTATGTAAGTTAGATTGTACCGCTGGCTCGATATTTGCTTACACAATGTTCGATCTAGCTCGTCGTGAGCGCCATTTACAATGTATTTTTCCATCCATTGGCAAGTTGCCCCGGTCCATTTTCTGCCAAAATTTCCAAGTTGCCGTCGTTCTACCATGCTACCAAAGGTGACCGCCATCTTTGGATTTGGCAGAACCATCAAATTTACGGTATGTACTACCCTTTCCTTCAGCTGCTTCTGCTTTGGCTTATCTTAAGGATACTCTGACCGTTTATGTTCAGGGGACAAAGTTCGTATCCAGCCAAACACAGTGCTCTTTCTTGACACGCAGGCGCATCGAGACATTTATGGCTCTAAGGCCAACGTGAAGCGAGCAAAATCGTATGAGGCCTGGGCCAAAAACGTGGACGAACCAAATACCGCTTTAGCGACCGATCCAGTGGTCCATGCTCGGAAGAGGAAGATACTGAACCAAGCCTTTACGGAGAAGTCGGTCAAACATGCGTCCACTTTCATTACCCGACATACCGAGAGGTGGATCGATCTACTGGTGGATGGCCACGACATCTCCCAGGAGTATGGATGGTCCAAAACACGCAACATGTCGGAGTGGAACGACTGGGTCGTCTTCGACATATTGGGTGACCTGTGTTTCGGCCGCTCATTTGAGATCAAAGAGCCCGGACCGAATCCCATAAGGGAAATTCCAAATCACATCATTCGTCATGTCCAATTTTTCTACCCAGTAAGTCTCTCCACCAAGTCGATAGCGGTTATTGATACGAATCAGATTCTCCAATCTCCACTGATGGAGTTCTTCGTTTGGGCGAAACCGAAAGGCCTAGACTACCTTCTTGACCTGGTCACTCCAGAGGATGTGAAGATGTACTACAAGTTTGTCGATGACAGTGTATCCCAAAGAATACACGAAGAGAAAAGCGGCAAGGACGAGGAGAAATCCAGACTGGACATATTTCATTTTCTGTGCGCCGCCAAAGATCCAGTGACTGGTGAGCGTTACTCTGAGGATGAGTTGCGAGCTGAGGCGATCATGCTCATCGTTGCGGGATCTGACAGCATGTCAGCCATTCTTGCAGCATTCTGGTTTTACATGTCACGCAGTCAGTCAGCATACACGAAACTGAAGACTGAGATTCGTAGCACTTTCAGATCCTCCGATGAGATCGTGAGTGGGTCGAAATTGTCCTCCTGCGTATACCTGTACGCCTGCATCGACGAATCTTTACGCATCTCACCAGCTGGACCCAGCGAGTTCGCCCGCGAGGTTCTCCCTGGTGGTACAATCATCAACGGAGAACACTTCCCTCGAGGCGTAGTGGTGGGGTGCGCCCATTGGGCGATGGGCTATAACGAAAAGATATTCGGCGACCCGACCCGCTTTCGGCCTGAACGATATATTCCGTCCGAGACCACGGGAGTTACAGTGGAGGAAGTCAACCGAATCAAGTCATACTTTCAGCCTTTCTTGATTGGACCAACGAATTGCGTGGGAAAGAACGTTGCAATGACGGAACTCGCTCTTATCATTGCGAGGACTTTGTTTCGCCTTGAACTGCGAGCTGCTCCAGGCGAGAACCTTGGAGCTGGCCACCCAAGTCTAGGATGGGGAAGAAGGGATGAGAACCAGTATCAAATCTCCGATGCGTATATTACTGTACACGACGGCCCAATGTTGCAGTTCAAGAAGCGTATAGCGTAATGACAAAGGCGGTCTTGAGTCCATATCTAGATACTTGGAGTCAGTGTCTTCATTGTTCATACAAGCTCAACCTTTCTAGACACGCGCCCGGGACCGCAAGATCAGAAGAGAGCATCCGTAGCTTATTGCCTGACACACAGTACCAGACCTACTAATGGTATAGTGATCGCCCACATTTCCCAAGCGATATAAGCTCCGAATATGTGTCTTACCTTCCTAAAGACCTCTGGGTGCATGTACGGACTTGGCAAACCAATCGGCAGATATTGACTGTATATGTACTGTATCATCAGTCCTCTAGAGGCCCAGTATTCGCAGGGCGGCAATAAACTTGGCATACTCTGACGGAGATGAAATGTCTGGGATCAAAGCAAGAAGGTAACACTCCATCGTCTTACACCAGTTGACTAGACATGCACGATGTTTTGCCAGGAGTCATGGTTGGAAGCGGCAACCCGACCTCGGGGATCATACTGGGGCGTAACGGTGATCTGCACCAATCGAATCTATCCAGTATTGGAGTATAGTTGAGCAGCACCGGTTTCTGAGGTATAAGCGCATCTACATCCTTTTCCAGCTCAGCCCAAGATGCAGCCGAGTCGTTTTTGCTAAAGGCACTAACGAATCCAAGTCTATTGGGGATGCCAGCCGACATGCACAATGCTAGTAGGCTATGCTAGGGTCGGCGTGGCCTGTGAAATTCATGTGTCATTTCGGGCTTCTGAATCCATGCTCTCACGCCAATCTCACCGAATTCGATGCCTGTTAGACGCCAAGTATGTTGGGTGAGCTTCGATGCGTCACTGGACGGCAGCACGCCTTTCCCCCCACTAAAGTAACTGGCAAAGAGCTGTAAACGAGATGTTTATCCAGACGTAGTTGCCGAGCTGAGTTCGTCACAATCACTCACTGTTGATACTCCGTCCTTGCTTCATACCCATATCTTCCACTGAAGAACACCGAAGAAATGCGATTCCTTTGCCTACATGGCTTTGGTACAAACAACCAAGTGAATCTACCCTTTTCGATCCAAAGGATCTTTTTTCTAACCGCTGCACAGGTCTTCAAAGTACAAACGGGTACATACCCCAGAGTAGTTGGCTGTTTTGATTTTGGACTAACATATTCAGCTGCTCTACGTTACGAGTTGACCAATCATGACGACCACTCCTTTGAATTCGTACAAGGGGTGGTTCCCGTGAGCAAACCGGAAGGTAGGTTGGCCGAAAACGAAGATAAAGATCGTGTCGCTGACCGCAGGCGCAGAATTGGGGTCCGTTTCCGACTTTGACGAGGGGTACTTCGCGTATTTCGACCCAGACTTACCATCAACTGCCGTTGCAGCCTTGCGCCAACTTGATGCATACATCAACTCAAACGGACCCTTCGAAGGCGTCATCGCCTTTTCGCAGGGCGCGCACTTGGCCGCGTCGCACATCGCGCACAAGATTCTTGAAAATCCAACAGCCAAAGCGCCTTTCAAGTGTGCCATTCTCTTTTCACCGCTTGCCATCTATGACCCGAAAGTATGGCATGAACAGGGCGAAGTCCGCAAGATCGGCAATCCAGTGGACGGATACGCCATCACTATCCCTTCCCTTGTAGTTTGGGGTCAGAAAGATCAATGGAAAGAAGACGCAGAGGGTGTGAGCTACTTGTGCGACCCGGAAACGTCGTACACTTATGTACATTCTGGTGGGCATGAGATACCTGGTATTGGATTGAAAGAAGCTCTGGGTCCTGTTGCTAAGCTTGCAAAGCGTTGCATCATTAACTCAGCATAATAGTTGCGTACAATATTTGACCCAGCCTTTCTTAATCACCCGCCGCGGCGCCAGTATTCGTGAATCGCTTCAGTCTCTTGGGAAGTGTTTCTGCGCTAAGCATCATCAGACCGGCGGGAATATGCGCCGCCGCAAATCCAATGAGAATTGTCATCTGTAGATCGAACCCGCGACGAAAGCTATCCCGGACGTGAACCTGCGTGTCACTGGGTAGGGATGGTATTCTCTCGAGCCTTTCCAAGATTGCACTCGTCTGCTGTGGAGAAATTTTCTCGAGCAATGCATCCTGTATGTAAGGCGTAGAAATGCAGGTGACGATAGCGAGAGCTGTCACGCCACCTAGAATTCTGAATTGGGCTACAGTTCCGGTGCCAACGGCTACAGTTTTGTTAGTCTATCGTTGAAAAAAGGTACACGGCATACTATGGATCAGGAAAACATACCCAAATCTCGCTTTTCCATTTTAATTGGAACCAGGAGAAATGTGGCTGTAGAGACGAAGCCAACACCTGTGCCAACTAAGACTTGGAACCCGTATTGCTGTGATAACGTGTCCCTGCCAACGATAGTTGTCGCAAGAAGCACGACTCCACTGGTCTCAAGAGCACCGCCCATTAACAAAAGGGTGTTCGGCGTGAGGAGCTTCTTGTCCAAGAGCAAGGCTGAAAGTACCGAGCCCACGGGCGTCATCAATGCGAAAGGTAAAAGGCGGATTCCAGCAGCAAGCGGACTCATGCTGTACAGCACTATGAAGCGTTGTGGTATCTGTACGGTGCAGACTGTCATAACGCAACCCGAGAAGAAAGTGTTCCTGCTATTGATCAGCTTTCGTATTCAAGTATTTTCAAGATAATGAGGATTAGAGATTTAGCTTCGTACAGTATGATACCTACAGGGGCACGGTGAACCATAAATCGCCAAGGGAACATGGGCTCTGGGACGGTTCGCTTTGTTGTTGCATACCACTGCCAGGTAAGAAAGCCAATCAAGAAAAGGCCCGTGATTAAGAGTAGCGGCCAAACAAAAGTGGAACTGAAGGAAAAACCCGCTGACGCCTGCTGGAGTGCGGTAGTCAAAGGAACAGTTATGCCAAGAAGCATTGTCGCTCCGAGTACATCAAATCGTTTCAGGCGTTGGGTCATTGACTCTTCTGCACGATTCGCTGCAGGCTCTCTGGAAAGTCGATTGGGGAAAACGAGAAACACAATTATGCCAGCGAATGCGATCACTGGCACACTGTAAAGTGTCAGTCAAGATGAACGAGCCTACCAAACGCAGCTTTTGTACATACTTCATCAAGAATATCCATCTCCATCCCCCATTTGAAGTGATCGCACCTCCAAGAAGTGGACCTGTTAAGTAGGAAAGAGAGACGACGGCGTTTGTCACACTCATGGAGACCGCATACTTTGATGGAGGTATGAGTTCAAAAAACACCAAGGCGAGGGAGAAAATTCCGGCGGCTCCAAGGCCTTGCAGCCATCGAAATATGATGCTAGAGAGATATCAGCAAAAGTAAACTAACGCTTGTCGGAGTACCCACAGCTGTAAAATTGTTTGAGCCGCCCCGCATGCCCCAGAGAACACAAGAAAAACTACCATTGACGCGAGTATGCAAGACTTCCGACCAACGATATCTGACGCCTTAGCCCATATGATAGGGAAACCTAGGAATATTACTACGGTTGTGAAATAGATCGGTGATAACCTGCGACGACTACGTACCGCTGAAAGTTAACAAATAGGATGTGAAGAGCCAGGAGCTCTTCCTGTAGCCGCCTAGTTCGTTCGTGATGGTGATTACCGAAGTGCTGACGATGGTTGACTCCATCAAAGTCGTAAAGAGAGCTAACTCGATGCTAGCAACGATTGGTAAACGCACTAGAATTAGGTTCCCAATGGCTCACCCAACATAAATCAGAAACAGCTTTACAAACCGCACCTCATAGCCCGAGATATGGGCCTCAGCTATCACCTCAGTTTCTTCGTTTTTCACCGCGTTTGAAACCCGATCGGTGTTTTCCGCTGACTGGAATGTTGGTTCCTTCTCGTCCATAGTTGCTTGGGGCATTTGGGTGTTTGTTGAAAGTTGCGACATTCTTGCCTGTGAGAATTTTCTTGATTGCTGTTCTGAATGCTGTTGGTCTTTTGCACGCTGAGGCCAAACGACGACGTGACGTTGATCGATGTATGGCCAGCTTGTGGCACAGTCGATGTGCGCGTTTTGTTCCCGATCGTTTTCGACTCGACGCTTGCCAAGGATCCGAGCCCTGGCTGCATGCACCCACACGGACCTCGATACGCCCGATATGCCGACAAGCATCTGAAGTGCGGGTTCATTGAATCCTGACATCCTTGTAATTATACAGATTGTGATATCGAAGCCCGATACTTGCTTTCAGCCTTTAATCTACATGTCAAGGATATGAAAGCCCGTTGGGCTATATTTCAGGGAAGCGCATCCTATGCTGACGGGTGTCTCAGAGGCTTGACAATGTCCCGCGCCGCATACCTGCACCAAACCGATGTGGCAACGAACCTTGGAACATGGAGTGCGGGAAGATATGTGGGTAGTGGAAATGCTAGGCCGTGCAAAGAGACCCAAAGATAAGTCTTTCTGATACAAAAGACCAGAATTGATCGAAATACTTCCACTCAAATCTTGACTTTCCAATCTCTGACTTCACGATGCTCTCGAATGGTCAAAATGGCTCTCCCGAGCCTATCGCCGTCATTGGCCTGTCTTTCCAGTTTCCCGGGGGAGTAAACACCGAAGAAGAGCTCTGGGAGTTGATGATGGAGCGACGATGTGTGTCTAGCGAATTCCCAAGAGATCGATTCAATATCGACTTGTACCATGACTCTGACCAGACCGGTCTAAGCAAGGTAAAGGGACAGCTGTCCAATCTCACCCTCCACCAAGACTAATAGAATCTCGACCCTAGATAGCTACACGCAATGGTCATTTCTTGGACAAAGACATTAGGGAATTTGATCCTCGTTTCTTTTCAATCTCTCAGGCCGAAGCTGGTTGCATGGACCCTCAGCATCGGGCCTTGATGGAGACAACCTATCATACTCTTGAAAGTGGTAAGTCAACCTTTATTTGCGGTAGCACTGGGGCTGAATTATAAGCAGCTGGAATAACTATGAAAGACATCGCCGGATCAAAGACATCGGTCCATGTCGGTTGCTTCGCGTCGGACTATTCTTCCATCCAATGTTATGATAAACAACGGATTTCGAAGTACTCTGCGACTGGATCTTCGGGCTGCATCCTGTCGAATCGTGTTAGCTGGTTCTTTGATCTGAATGGACCGAGTATGACTATCGATACCGCCTGTTCAAGTTCCATGGTAGCATTCGATCTTGCTTGCAAAGGAATCTGGAATGGCAGTGTAGATGCAGTAAGTAGACCTATATATCTCCGATGATCCGATAGTCAAACTACTCCATGGTAGATTGCTCACGAAATTTTAGGCAATCGTTGCGGGAGCAAATCTCATTCAATCTCCCGACATGAGTATTTCGTTGTCGAACATGTCGTTCCTCTCTCCTGACGGTCGATGCTACAGCTTTGACGAACGTGGAAATGGCTATGCGCGAGGTGAAGGCGTAGTTTCGTTGCTCCTGAAGCCTCTCTCACGTGCAATTCAAGACGGCAATCCGCTCAGGGCTCTAGTTAGAGCTGTCGGAACCAATCAAGACGGTTACACCAGCGGGGGACTGACGCAGCCGAGCATGAAGATGCAGGCTGCACTCATCAAGGAAACGTACCGAAAGGCTGGTCTCAGTATGGCTGAAACGCGATTTTTCGAAGCTCATGGTATGTTCTTTCTTGGAAACAGGGTTCGTATACAACTCAGTAACACACGCGACAGGGACGGCGACTCCAGTCGGCGATCCTATCGAGGCTCGCGCAATTGGAGAAAGCTTCCGGCATTATCGTTCCTCTAGCGACCCAATCTACGTGTAAGTCGAGCGCATCAGAAAACTAAGTACTGTTCAAGTCTCACTTCAGCCAAACAGGGGTGCGCTGAAATCGAATATGGGCCATTTGGAAGGATCCAGTGGTCTCGCAGGCATTGTCAAGGCCATCCTCGCAGTAGAAAGAAGCGTGATTCCACCCAATACGAACTTCGAGAACTTGAACCCTCAAATCGATGACGAATTCTTCAAGCTGCATGTTAGTCGGTTCCAGAACAGTCTAATTTGTTGACATTGATGCTAACTCTACCAGTTTCCAAAAGAAGCCGTGCGCTGGCCATGCGACCGCTCCGGGATCCGAAGAGCATCGGTGAATTCTTTTGGATTCGGGGGAACAAATGTACATGTTGTATTGGACGACGTTGAATCGTACCTGCAGCACTCGGGTCTTGCTTCCAATGGGACTTCCAATGGGACTGATGGGTATCTTATCGGTTCAAGTACCAGTGGTACTAATGAACAGCCTGTTAGTCCAGGCACCAATAGTCATACTCAGACGGAGTTAGTTGCCCCAAAACTGCTGTTACTGAGTGCAGCCGATGAAAATGGCTGCCATCGTTTTGCAGAGTCGTTGAGCAAGTATCTTGACCTGCGGGATAACAAGAATGAGATGGATGACATGGCATTTACGCTCAACTCTCGACGAACTAGCCTACCGTGGAAGTCTTTTGCAGTTGTCCAATGCTCGAGATCGACCGAAGGACTCGAAGACATTATCTCGAAACCGGTTCGGAGAGAGGATGCCGCGTCGACCTTGGCATTCGTTTTCACCGGACAAGGCGCTCAGTGGACTGGTATGGGAAGAGAGCTTCTGGGCTGGCCCATCTTTCTTCATAGTGTACTGAAGTCACAGGCTTACATCGAGCGACTCAATTGCTCTTGGTCCCTGATCGGTCCGTTTTCTCTTGCTTTACCACCGATTTTGTACTGACTCTCCCCAGATCTTCTTTTGGCCGATGACGGAAGCTTTCCGATGGATAACCCCAGGTACAGCCAAATTCTTACCACATTGGTTCAGATTGGTCTTGTAGATCTGTTTGAAAGCATCGGAGTGCGACCGGCGGTCGTGATGGGCCATTCCTCTGGAGAGATAGCAGCAGCGTAAGTCTCATCGTCGTAGTTCACCACTTGTATTGACAAAGAACAGCTATTGTGCAGGTCTGATCGATCAACCTTCCGCGGTCAAGATATCATATCATCGGGGAGATCTAGCCGCGAAGCTCGCCGATCGGGATTGCGAGCGCCACTCAATGCTGGCGGTCGGATTGTCTCCTGTAGAGGTTGTACAGTATGTGAAGGATCTGAAAATCGTTGACAATTCTCTGGTGGAAAGCAATTTTACGATCAGTTGCATCAACAGCCCCTCCAACGTTACTGTTGCTGCTCCGCAAAATCAGCTCAACAAGCTGTCCGCATATCTCAACAAAAAAGGGGTATTCGTACGCCAACTACGAGTCACCCTTGGTTACCACTCTCCGCAGATGCGTCAAATATCAGCTGAATATGTTCAGTCTCTTGGTTCGCTCGAGACCGGATCGAAATTGACAAAGACCCGAATGGTATCGTCCGTAACTGGTAACTTCCTTGAGGCTGATTTGGCAACGAAAGCGACGTATTGGGATCAAAACATGGTCAGCCAAGTCAATTTTACGGGCGCTGCAAGTCGTTGTTTGTCCAGATCTACTCAACAAGTAACGCAGACGAGGCTTGATCAGAGTCATCTCGACGATCTAGTAGTTTCTGGTGTTGTTGAAATTGGCCCGCATCCTGCATTGAAAGCCCCGATTCGCCAGATCCTCGATATCCACGGGCGGTCAAAGGAAGTGTTTTACATATCGGCACTATCACGTGACAATCCCGCCAAGGATACGTTCTTGAACGCATGCGGGCGTCTGTACTGTGAGAATGTGCCATTGGATGCGGAACTTCTCACAAGTTGGTGCCGAACATCTTCTGCCGCGCCGAAAGTCTTGACGCAACTCCCAAAGTATTCCTTTGATCACTCGGTCTTGTACTGGGAAGAATCTCATAGGAGTCGTGCATTACGTCTGCAAAAACACGCCTATAACAAGTTTCTCGGTATTCCCGTGGGTGATGAGGCACCTTTTGACGCGCGGTGGAGGTTGATCCTTCGAGCGGAAGAGCAGCCTTGGATCAAAGACCATGTCATCAACGGCGCAAACGTGTACCCAGGGTCTGGAATGGTAGTCATGGCACTCGAAGCCTCCAAGCAACTCTTATGTGAAAAGCCTCCTGGCGCCTTCGTTCTCGAGGATGTCGAGTTCATTGCACCGATCTTATTGAGCGATGCGCCTGCCGGAACTGAAGTGGAGATAAGTCTCGTTCAGAGTAAGGCGGACAAAGGATCCAGCCGTTACCAGTTCCGAATTGTTACCTGGAGACGTGACGAAACGTGCGAAGAAGTATGCCATGGTTCGATCAGCGCGGACTACGGAAAACTCGCTTCAGAAGTCGAATCTGGCGAAGGGAGCGAGGTGAGCTCCCGCATATTTATGGAATATGAAAACGCCGAGAAAACATGTAACCGAACCCTGGACGACTTCTATCCGTTACTCAAGGCCAAGTGTAAGGCAGACTTTGGCCCTGCCTTTCGCCGGCTCGAACAGGTCTGCGTTAACGATGGAGGTCACGCGATAGCTGTCTTGTCTCCTTATGAGGATGATTGTATTGTGCATCCAGCGGTGTTGGACGCAGTCTTTCAGGCTGGCCCAGCTGCGGAAGGTGGGAATCGCTTGCTAACGATGGTACCAAGGCGAGTCCGCAAGATCTGGATATCGGCTTCAGGTATAGGACATAAATGCTCCGACAGGGAAGTAATCCACGCACAGGGCAAGTTGCCTACCCGAAGAACTGTTCTCAGCTCCATCTCGGTCCTCCGTCAGCCATCACGTTTGGTCGCATTGAAGGTTGCTGACTTCGAGTACACGGTTATCAGCGAGGGGACTGAGACTGTCGAACAGGGAGGAGAAGTTAAGCATCTCGCCGCACACTTGGTTTGGAAACCGGATCCAGATCTTCTGACCGCTGGTCAACTCTCAAAATATTGTGATCAATATCGGGAAGCGAGGGACGATCCAGTAAAATATTTCCAAGAGTTGGAAGTGGTGATCCTGGCACTTGCAGCCCGTGCTTTACACCAATCGAAAAACAGCTCCCGGCTCAAGTCGAAATTTGCTTCTCATATCTCCTGGTTGACAGCGACAATAGCCTCCGCAGAATGCACTTTATCACAGGATTTGTCCGAGCTACTCGACACTTGTATTGTTGACGACGACGTCCTTAAATCCCTTTGCGATACAGTTTCCGTGGCAAAGGCTGGCAGGTTATACGTTGAAGTTCAGACGAATCTCGCCAAGATTCTGACCGGAGAACTCGATCCGCTTGGGGTCATCTTCAAGGACGAGCAACTGATGACGGACTTTTACAACGACATGCTTTCATTGTCGAACCCACTGAAGCCTGTACAGGCTTACGTGGACGTCCTAGCGCACAAAAGACCCAATATGAGATTCCTGGAGATCGGAGCAGGAACTGGTGGAAGCACTAAGATAATGCTTGATGTTCTCGACACGTGGGCTGGCCATCGCTACGAGGAGTACGTTTTCACTGATATTGGCCCCTCATTCCTGGAGAAAGCGCGAGCGCGCTTCAGTGACAGAGGGAATATGCAATTCCGACCGCTTGACATCGAGAGAGATCCACTGGAGCAGGGCTTTTTCGAAAACGAGTTCGACGTCGTCGTAGCCGATATGGTTTTGCATGCATCATCCGATCTGACGAAGACGATGCAGCATGTTCGGAAGGTTCTGAAGCCCGGCGGCAAACTCATTCTCAAGGAAATGACCACCCCAAACAAGATTTTGACCGGATGTGTTTTCGGACTTTTACCCGGATGGTGGCTTAGTGTAGAAGAGTCGCGTATCGAAGCACGAAGCCCTTGCATCGACGAAGCAGCCTGGGACACGCTGTTGAAGTCTAACCATTTCACCGGTGCCGAGCTAGTGGTGCGCGATTATGAGGCGGAAGTCTGTCACACCTGGAGCTTTCTCATTTCCACCGCAACGGAAATTAGTCAGCAGGACAACAAAAATATAGAGAAGCTTCCTTCACCACTCATAGTGGCTACAAAAGCCTCGGTAGCTCAAGCAGAGCTTTCAGGGCACGTTCTCGACACTCTGGATCTGGATAGATCCTCGTGTAACGCGTTGAACTTAGACCAAGCAGCGGAGTTATCAAACTTGGCAAGCAGGAACATTGTTATCCTCGAAAGTGAGGAGCCGATTCTCGCCCGACCCACATCAGAACTATTTGGAAGTCTCCAGAAGGTTCTGAGTTCGGCAAGGAGCATCCTTTGGGTGACTCAAAGTAGCTGCACTGTGTCCCCAGAGTACGCGATCATCACAGGCCTCGCTCGAGTCCTCCGTTCGGAGAATAATTACACCCATATTGTCACACTGGAACTCGAAACCCAAGAGACGACACAGATTGCTGCCCACGTTTCTGCGGTTTTCGAAGCCACCCAGATAGCTCTTGGACGCAGTTGGGACGCTGAAATCGAATACCTGGAGCAATCGGGCATGTTGCACATCAATCGGATAGTAGCATCGAAGCCCATAAATGAACATATTTTCCGCCGAACAGCTCATCCAGTTCTTCATCAACCGATCGGGAACCGCAGCGTCCAGCTCGGCATTCGGGCTCTCGGGCTCCTCGACGAATTAGAATTCTCTGAAACGACATCCATGGAGCAAGAGCTAGCCTCAAACGAAGTCCTCGTAAGGGTTCAGTCTATTGGCGTCAATTTCAAAGAATGTTTGACACTCCTAGGCCGCATCGATACAGATGTTTTGGGTAGCGAATGCGCCGGTACAGTACTCCAAGCCGGAAGCGCATGTGGGGACATCGAACCAGGGACAAGAGTCGTCGCGCTGTTGTCTGATACATATCGGTCCTTCGTTCGCACTACCGTCGACCGAGTAATGAAGATACCAGACGGGATGTCGTTTGCGCAGGCAGCATCTGTTCTCACGGCATTTTGCACGGCCCGTTTCGGCCTGCTTCATGTCGGTAGGTTGCAAGGAAACGAGAAAGTTCTCATTCATGCAGCAGCAGGGGGAACTGGACAGGCTGCGGTTCAGGTTGCGCAAAGCGTAGGTGCTGAGATCTTCGTGACTGTTGGTTCACTGGTCAAAAAGCAACTCTTGATGGATGTGTATGGGATACCAGAGTCGCACATATTCTACAGTCGCGATACATCCTTTGCGGAAGGAATAATGGAAGCGACAGATGGTCAAGGTGTAGATGTCGTACTGAACTCATTGGCCGGAAAGCTGCTTCAAGCTTCATGGGAGACTATCGCAAACTTCGGAAGGTTCATCGAGATCGGGCGAAGCGACATTGATGCGCGAGGAACTCTGCCAATGTATCCATTCAGGAAGAACGCATCATTCACCGGTGTAGACCTGTCGCTAGTTATCGACTCGGTGGACCGCCGTGGAAGACAAGGCCGTTATAGAGAAATACCGATGGAAGTCATGAATGGGCTGGAGATCGGAACTTATAAGCCCGTACATCCGATACACGAGTACGATATCGGAGACATTGAGCACGCTCTCAGATTCCTCCAGAGCGGTAAGAGCTCTGGAAAGATCGTTGTCAACATCTCGCAAGATTCTGTTGTTCCGGTGAGCTATTTACTTCTACGAACGAGAATGCTCTCACTAACGGCTTGACTATCAGGTGATCCAAGGCCGCGACTCGCCATATCGACTTCGTCCTCATGCGACATATGTTATATGCGGTGGTCTTGGAGGATTAGGACGCTCCATTGCGAGGTGGCTCTGTGACAGAGGCGCCAGAAATCTAATCTTGCTATCAAGGTCCGGCATGAAAGCCCCGAAAGCACTAGCAGAAGTGGAGCGACTTCGCGCAAAAGGGATCAATGTCGAATGTCCCATTTGTGACATTTCGAATCTCGCCGTTTTAAAGAGTGCTTTGGAGATGTGTTCGCATTTACCGCCAATCAAGGGTTGTTTCCAGGGTGCAATGGTCCTCCGGGATTCCACGTTCGTCAGGATGAGATACGACCAGTGGACCGATGCTACTTTGCCCAAGGTTCAAGGATCCTGGAATTTACACTTGGCCCTAGCGGGGCTCGATCTCGACTTTTTCATTCTACTCTCCTCCGCTGGCGCTGTATTTGGCAACGGTGGCCAAAGCAATTATGCAGCTGGAAATACCTATCAGGACGCCCTAGCTCGGTTTCGAGTCTCTCGCGGAGCAAAGGCCATCTCGTTGAACCTTGGCATGATCATCGGTGAGGGGTATGTAGCTGAGAACGATGAGGTGCGGGAGCGACTTGCACGAAAGGGCTGTTTCGTCCCGATTGTGTTGGATGAGCTACATGCAATGCTTGACTATTGTTGTAACCCCGATCTCGGTCTCCTTTCCCCCAACGAGTGCCAGTTGGTCACTGGGCTGATGCTACCTGCTCAACTTCGAGCTCAAGGGATGGATGTACCGCCTCAGCTTTTATTACCGCCGTTTCGATGTCTCGCCCAGATGCAAGCCCGCGAGTCAAACAACGCTGGGAATGAGACGAGAGGGGAAGATCTCATCGGAGATTTCCAGAAAGCAGATAGCGTAGGCGAAGCAGCAAGTGTGGCGAAAGAGATGCTGCGGATCAAGACAAGCAGATTGCTTGGGGCCCAAGTGGAGGATATAGAAGGCAACAGCCAAATTGAACGGTACGGAGTGGACTCCTTAGTCGCAATTGAACTGCGCAACTGGGTATCAAAGGAGCTCGGCGCGGATGTTGCAGTCTTCGAAATACTGGGGGGGATGACAATTTCCGATATAGGAACGGTGATCGCCCAAAGGAGCTCACTGAGATAGAAAGAGTCGCGAGCCTGTGCCCTCGGACATTGGACGGACTCAGTCGCTGGTAATCGACAATGGCACCAATATCGCTATGTCCGAGGAGGGCTACGTTATCGTGACAGCCTGCAGATGCTGACACATAGAAGCGACAGGATGATGAATCGAAGCCCATGTCATCGTTTGTGATTTCCCCAAAGAGCTTTCTCGGAATCAGTCTTGAATATACAGCTTCGCATGATTACGAGCTCACGCAATCCCGCGTCTCCGGAACTGGAACGGCACATGAATGCCGGTCAGGTCCAGCGCATGGTATCAGACCACACGAACGTCGATCCGGGTCCCCAACACTCCAGAGATCGACGTGCGCGAGGACGGGGGGCAGAGCGTGGTGCTTGGTGATCAATCTAAAAGCCTTCTACTCTAGCGCCGCAGGGTTTATGCCTGCAGGTACGCGCTTGCCAGTATTGCCGTATGGGTGTAATCAATGGCGAGATTGCGCGAGCCGAGTGTTACGACTTTTAGCGAAGCGTACATCGATCCTTGATTCCCAGTGAGCTGGTCGTGGATCGGAAGTGGTCGTCGGGCCAAGCTCGTGTCCCGACAGTCGAGCCGCGAGGATGGGATGTGCGACACAGCTACCGAAAGTTGCGTAATCAAGTGTACTTAGAAGTGTATCGATCGTCTGAAGACACATTCGGGAAGTTTTGCGATGGGCGTCGCGTATCCGCAATCTAGTACAGCATTTGGACATATCTATATTACACCTGTTATAGCTTGTCGTGTCAGCCGTCGGCCGCAGAAAGCCGACACGGACGCTGGACGATTCGTCTTACTACGCAGCACATTCGAACGATAGCACAGGGGCGTCTGCTTACATTTTACCAGGTATAGCGAGAACTGGTGAGGTATTGCAAGAGTAGGTACAGGCACAGGTCCACAGCTATTCTTGCGAACTGTCAGCCACAGTTGTGAGGGATACGAACTGCCGGTCAACGCTGTGAAGGATGCGGCTACTCTTTTCAACTTTACGTCAACACATCGGAGCGAACAGAAAGTCCACTTCTGGCGGGCGGCGCAATTATGGTACACCTCGCTGCTCTGCCAAGCGCACTTCGGGCCGCGGTTAGGTACACTCGCGTTATCACTGCGATCTCGAGCCAGAACTGGCAGAGTCAGACACCAGATTCGGCTTACTATTCTAGCCGCCGTATCGAGAATTTGGTAGACACCCCAATCTCGACTTCTAGGCCGGCCCAACCATGAACTCGGTCTCACTCGTATCCATATCCGGGCCACGGGACGAATATTCCCCTCGGAGTCCTGTGTTCTTATGGATCAAGACGGCGGGTTTTCATGTGGGTGAGCTGCAGCTGCACTCATGCATATTTCACTTCCACGTCATTAATGGCAAACACACCATTGGTCCCAAGATCGTCCACGATCTATTATCGATCGTGCCAACATCCTTGGTCTGCGGTTCATAACTCATGTGTCTCAATCTGGAATGCTGCGAGTGATATGCCCGGTACACAAGAGACTCAGTGGCAACGATTGGGATAGATCCTATCGTACAGCGAGCTAATCAATTAGTTCCCAAATTTCCCAACTATAGGTTTCCTGTCCAGGACTCTAAGCCCAACCGAATTTCAGGACCGTGAACAGAATTAGAACACTCCACTGACCGCTCTAGACTGGTGGTATGAGCGAGACTTGTAGGGAATGATCTTGGGGCGCGATAGTCTACCCGGGTTGAAGGTATCGGAATGCAGGATAAATTGTATCGCAGGAGTCTATTGGGAACATACGGGAAGCCAGAATATAGTGAATGGTAATTACATGCATGATGCATCAACATGTGGTCTGGAGTCTAAGGAAAGAGGAAGACATCGCGACGAAAGTATAAAATCGAAGGGTTGGACGTGGAGAACGAAGCCCCAGTCATCAGCAATCGTCTTCTGATCGGTCTAATCTCTGTTATGGCTCTCAAAACGCTCATTCTTTCGGCTCTCCTTATTGGTGCCAATGCGGTGCACAGCGCTGTCAAAGGAACCGGGTCTACGACCCGCGGTTGGTCTTGCTGCAAGAACTCCTGTTCATGGAACAACAAAGCTGCCGTGAGCAAGCCGGTTCTCAGCTGCGATGCTCAAGACAATCCTTTGACCAACCCTGCCAGAAGGGATGGATGCGAGAGTGGAGGTAAGATATGTGTCTGTTATAGAAGCGGTACTGTATTGACGAACAATTAGGAGGCGCGTTTGCCTGTTCCGACCTCAGTCCATGGGCGGCTAGCAACGATCTTGCATACGGATGGGCTGGCGTCAACCTTGCCGCGAGCAATGAGAGCTCATGGTGTTGCTCCTGTTACGCGTCAGTCATCAGCTACTCAACTGTGATCTAACGCTTACCCGGTTTTAGGCTCACCTTTACCTCGGGCCCAGTCAATGGCAAGAAGATGATCGTACAAGTTACGAATACGGGAAACGATCTTGGAGACGATCAATTCGATTTGGCCATTCCAGGCGGAGGCCAGGGAGCTACGCGAGGGTAAGTGCAAGGTAGAACCGAAGAAGTGAGACTAAGCTCCGCAGGTGCAGCAAAGAGTTCGGGACCGACAACGGCATCTGGGGACCTGATTATGGAGGAGTGGCCCACCGTGACGAATGCGACGTGCTTCCAGAGCCGTTGAAGGGTGGTTGTTACTGGCGCTTTGACTGGTTCCGCAATGCTGGTAAGCGCCTGGTTATGGTCCAACAGCGTGTGAACTAACGGACCAGATAATCCGTCTGTGACGTGGGAGAAGGTGGTGTGCCCCGAGGCTCTCTCCTACGTCTCAGGCTGTCGAAGGAACGACGATCCAGTGCCCGGGAAGAACACTCCGACACCCACGGCTACTACATCAGCTCCTATTGCATCCGGCACTGTGGTTCAAGGCGGACAATGTGGTGGCAAGACGTACAAGGGCCCAACTGTCTGTGTCGGTGGAACGGTGTGCACTTTCGTGGATGAGAACTCGTACTACTGCCTTCCAGACCCCGCCAGCACGCGGACGACTCCAACGACGACATCTGCTCCAACAGCGAAGCCGACGATCGGTCTTCCTTGGGATCAGTGTGGTGGTACGTGACGGTTTGATGTTTCTATCGTTCATGTTGCTAAAACGGCATAGGTAACGGCTGGACGGGACCGACCAAGTGTAAAGACTCGGTCTGCATCAGTTTTGACGAATGGTATTCGCAATGCCAACCGTTAAGCACCAGCGCAGTACCAACCACCACGACTACAACCTCGCGTGGTGGCAGACCCCGTCCGACCTGGTCATTCACGCGTCCTCCGATCACCTTCCCCGGCACAACCACAACGAGACAGCCCACAAACCCAACGCCAACTGGCTACGCTCAGCTGTATGAGCAGTGTGGTGGGAAGACCTGGACGGGCATCACCAGGTGTGCCCCCGGGCTGCAGTGCGTGGCTGACAACGAGTACTTTTCCATGTGCCAGAAGCAGACGAAGAAAAGAAGCGCAAAGTTTTTGCACTGATAGTTGAGCATATTGGCTCATATTTTGTTTTTCGAATATGTCGTAAAACTTGGTTCTTACTTTTCGTACTTTAGAAGCAATCGCGCGCATGCGGTTCAAATGTTGAGATGGCGGGGACCTCGCTGAGTAATCGAATCGTCTGCGGTCCTCTTTGAACTCGCTTTAGACTTGACCTCTTTCACCAACGTTCACCACGGCCACAGCCCGAGTAGGCTTACAGGGAAATGGCTTTGGGGACCAACTACTGAGTCACAACGCCCTTGCCGCCCTTTTACGCTCAGCGCCCTGATCCTGGATGAATCCTCCCAGGCTTCTACCTCGCGCGCTATTCCGGAACCAGAAAACGCGTCTGCACGCGTGATCCCGTGCCTTGGTATCGTTGGCACTCTATTTAAGCGAAGAACCCCTTCGTCCAAATAGCCATCAACTACTATCTCTTTTCTACAAGTTTCTCTCTCCTTGTCCTCGAACGCTTTCACACAGCCCACTTCTCCTCCAACCCCCGCCGCAAGACTTAAAATGGCCATCTCAAGGCATCCCGCCCTACCCTGGGTCTCCTCTTTCTTCAGCACCATCTTCCTCGGCTTCGGCTGTGCCTACATGATTTGGCCTCGCGAAGCCTTCTCCACCTTTGGCTTCCCCAGCCCCTCCACACGCGCCGATCTCGAGCTTATGGACGCTATTATGGTGCTATACGGAGCCAAGGACTTGTTCATGGGGGTATCGACTTTGGCGGCTACCTGGCTCGGTAACAGGAAGACTGCGGGCGTACTTTTGGTGGCGGGCAGTTTGTGTGCGGGTGTGGATGGGTATGTGGTGAACCGGTTCACGGGAACGGGCGAGTGGAATCATTGGGGGTATGGATCCGTCATGGGGGTCGTAGGGCTAGCTCTGTTGGGGTTGTTTGGCTAAAAAGTGACATGCTGCTGTGATGGACGGGTCGGCGGCCGTTGTGAGCATCATGAAGGTCTGCGTGGCGAGCATTACGATGGGAGCCATGAGAAATGACACAGAGCCACACACCGGCGGCGACGTGGTATTCGTCCGAAAAGTTACTTGATTGCGTCTGTTGGCGTTTCGGTGTAATCGTTCGTGTTGATGGGGAGAGGCTGATACCTGGCCGCAATACCGTGCAATGGATGTCCCATAATTCAAGCTTTCCAAACAGTGATGGTAATCTGGCCTCGTCGTTCTATCTGAGCAAATCCATGTGTGGAAGATGTCGAAGATTGCGAAGTTGGCTGGTCTCGAGCCGTCGCGAGCAGCGTGCTCACGTGTGGTCGCGTAGATTGGCATGCTAGCGCGCGGAAGACGCGTCATTTCGACCTCTCTGTCCCACCACCGCCCACATCCATCATGGCTGATATCTGGAGCGGAGACATCCTGCTCGCCGATAACACAGTCATCAAAGGTATTGCCCGCGACATCCCTCTCAATCATCCGCTCACAGCGCAGACATCAGCCTCGCGTCCAACGTCGCGTCTCCACTGGCTATCACGGCGCCTTCTCTCCGCTTCCTCGCGACCGTCGACACCGCACGCATCCCGCTGTACCTTGCCGCAGGCCCGTCCCTCCATGTCTGGACTACGGATGAACTTACGCAAGAATGGTTTGCATCCCTGCTGTTGAGCAAAGCGCCTACAGCGGCAGACGCGTCTGGGGGTGGGAATGCGGGGCACTGGTGGACAAATGCAAGGGCGCAGTCCCCGATTGGCATTCTCGTCAAGGTAGACGCAGAAGAGGCGAGATCGAATGGCCCTAGAATCACAGAGATTCTGTTCTATGGCACGATTGCCGCGGCCGCTCAAGGCGCGCTGCCCACGCCGCCGTCCTCATCGCCTGACATGCCGCACACACAGCCCGAGCAGCTCCCTGAGTTGAAAGTACATGCGCTACCGCTTTCTTCCGACCACCTCTACCAAGATACTCTCTCCGGAATCCCACCTCTATCACCTGCCCTCGGCGCAACGGAATTCCGGTGTGAGGTCGACGCCCGCTTTCTTCCTCCACTGCAAGCTCCCCAGAACGCGCCAGACTCCCCGAAACGAAAGCGAGATATCTTCGACGAAGCTGCGAAAGCGCGAAAGAAGGCTAGAGACAAGGGCGGTGAAGGCGTATCCGCTGCGGCTGCGAAGACACACGAGGTCCAGCACGCCATCGGCCACCGCAAGTCGCTTTCGATAGACACCAAGACCGTGCCATTCCCAGATTCTAGGCCAAACTCCGCCCATGGCGCACTAGCACGACCGCCTTCACGCCCGCTTTCACGATCATCTAGCATATCGTCCGATACGCGACCGCTCAGCAGAAAGGGGGCTTTGGAAGGTCATTCGAAACGCTCTACGTTGTCCCAGGTCGCAACCATACCTTTGCAGCCTGAAGAACCCACTATCGAGACAAGAAACAAAGAAGCTTTATCGCGTGTAGTAATGGCTGCAATGCGCATGCATGGCCTGCAGCAGCGAAAGAGAAGCAAGTCACGTAGGAACTCGGTCGCCCCCGGCGTTGAGATGGAGCAGGTGAGCGAAGAGGCTGTGGCCGAAGAAGCCGCAAAGGACGAAGAATACAAGCTCATATACCACCAAACCTACAAAGGCGCCGCGCTTGCGCTGGTAAGATTCCGGCTTTTCCGTACAGCTCACGTTACACGACTGACCCGCAACAGCGAAAGCACATTACGACCAAACCCGTTCACTCCCAACCGGACCGACTCCGCGACGTCGTTGAGAAGCTACTTGCCATCTTTTGCACAGACCCACTGACGCAGCCGCTGCTGACAGATGACTCGGTCGATCCGTTGGCCACACCGGGGGCCAAGAACAAGCTCAATGTCCCAGGTTCGACGCATACTCACGCCAGTCCTTTTGACCTGCCGAGTGGGGCGAGAGTGAAAGTAGTCACGTCTGTCGGAGAACACGTGCATACCGGGTCGCCTGTTAGTAGGAAAGTGAAAGAGGGTACGAAAGATGGTGTTTGACACCTGTCACTTCGCGATGAACTTATGACAAACTTTGGAAAACAGATGGAACGCTGTTACATGGGACATGATGGTGTCCCGGCTTGGTGATAGGCGTGGTTGTCGGTTACACTAGTTTGACAACAGCGTTCTGAACGATGTTGTCAATATGAAACCAATTCTCGACCGGACGTCCAATGTCAAAGTTCTCTCTATATCTCAGCAACCCTACTCGCTCATATACGACCACTGCATCTGGCCCTATTCCGATACGTCGCAAAACCAGGAACCATAAATATTCGTGCCGCGGGTCATGCAATGGAATCCTCAAGGAAGCGAGCTGGAGACACCACAGTGAAGCATCAGGTAGAACCTGATAGTGACCGGAAACTGAAAAATCGTAATCAGGATGAAAGTCTGGCCATCCGCTTATCTTCTCCGCCCCTATCTTGATTTCACCACCCACCAGCTTTGCTTTCATCAAAGGTCCAGTCAGAATGGCGGAAGCAGAGCAGATCTTCCCCGTGTCGTCTTGGCCGTCCAGCTCGCGCTCGCAACTCACCAATATTGCGTACACCGTCATGGTTTTTGCGTCGATCCCGCTTTCGTCTTTTTTCCACGCGGATTCGAATAACTGGGTGGATCTATACATGAGTCGCCCAGCTCTTGTAGCCAACACACTCGCCCACGAAAAGGTTGGTGCCCGCCACACATCCGGTCTCTTCACCGGGTTCGCTACACTCCACAAACAGTCCTCCACAAACCAGCATTCCCACAGCCCAGCTATATACTTCGCCCCTACACCCCGCTCCGCCAGATTCTGTCTTACAATCTTCGCCGCGCCCGACACCGCCGGAAACGCGTCGCTCGGAAATGAAAGCTCTAGCCCGCAGAAATCTTGCACAATCTTGCGCCACGCAAATGCCGTGAAAGGAGGTGGGAACGCGGCTAAAGCGGTGGGATGGAAGTCTCGCTTCTCGTTGAACCAAGAGAGCCGGCCGGGTGATGCGCCGCATTCGCAGTCACTGGCTTGCATGCACTCCCATATCAGCTCGTAAGTGCCAAAATGAATAACGCGTGGAGAGAGGAGGCGTTCTTGGTGGACCCAACCGCGGGAGAGGAGGGGTTGCTGGCCGCGGTCATGGTTGATAGAGTGGCGGGTGTAGAAATTGGGGATGTGCTGTGGGGGAGTGACGAAAGCGGGCGCCAGTTTGACGGCATGGTTTTGGCTGGGTATGGGAAAGAAAAGTCCATCGTTGGGACCTTTCGATGCCGCTGCTGAGAGGGTGATGGTGGCGTTCCGGTAGATATCTGCCATCAGTGCTGATTGTACACTCCAGTCTTCTTCGCTGTCTTGAATTATACATAGGGAATCGATCCATATATACTGCAGATTCAAACGGAGAGTAATCGCGACAGCGTCTTGGAACGTCTTCGGCAGATCTCCCCACGGTATGCTCTTCTTGTGGGCTTCCAGGGAGGCAGTAAGCGTTTTGAGCGGTTGGTGGCCTCCCCAACTGTGGCTTAGACATGCATAATGCCCCTTTTCTTCTGTAGTGGGCTCCTTAAGAAATATTTCGGGGGTTGAATTTAATGATGAGCGGCTGAGGGAGAGGATGCGGCGCGGCAGAAGATTGTTGTTGGAGGACATGGTGGTGCAGAGTAGATGGTGGGATTCTATACAGGTTTTGGACCACTCTGTCAGACGGTGGAATGCGGATTCGTCTGCTGTGTTGGTGCTTGTTGGTTGAGATTTGGGTATGAGAGGCTGCCCGATGTCTACCGCAATCATTCAACTCCGATTCTCAATCGTTTCAGGTCAGACACGGGCTTACCTTCGTCGCAAAACAGTTCAACCTGGCTGCTTATCTTCTTGATATTCTCTGGAGTCCGCCATTCGACGCTGAGGCGCAAACCCGCTCGCTGCGCGCCCATCACATGGACCGTTGTAGAGGATGATATGGAGGGTTCTACGATGAGCGGCTTAACGACCGCGAGGAGGATGGTGCATAGTAAACATCCTGATGCAGCGGAATTTTCGAGGGATTGGAGAGCGATGGGGTCGGGGTAGGGTTGGGTGCCGTTCAGTTGGGGGACGTGGGCGCATTGGTAGGCAGAGGGTGTACTTGTGGTCATATTGAAGGGTATGCGCAGAAAGACCTGGGGACTTGAAGGGCTGGGGTATTTCGGGGGGGAAGATGGTGGAGGAAGAGTAGGTGCGGCTATCTCAAGGAAGTGCAGTGGGTTTGTGACGGACACGCGGCCGCTAAGCAGTCATGGAACGTGTTTCACTTCGGACCGTGTCGCTGTACATGTTTCATCGATACTTCTTGGGGGTAGTATTGGGATTTGTGTTGTGTAAGCGCTGCACTACGGACACCGATGGATGGGTTTCTATTGGGGGCGTAGGCGAGGATAGGTACATGGCGCACAATTCGGGCCTTTTACTTCAACGTCACATCTACTCCGGACTCCCTGTTTAGACTGAGAAAGCTGGGAAAGACATGTGCATAAAATCAGTTATGGCAAGAGCCTTATGTGGTCGAGAATCCGAATCCTTCCCCTGGTTCCGGATCGCGCGCTGCGATATCCACCGCATTACTCACTTCAATGAAATCCTCCAGCTCTTCGCTCGTAGTCTTCAGCTTCTCTTTTACCGCCGTGACCCCTTCGAACCCAACGATATGCCGCGCAGGCGGATTGTCATGGCCGCCAATCGCCGTAAGGGCATGTACCGTCTCCGCAATTAAAGAGCTTTTTACCACCGCCGGCAAGGGTGCATACAGAGAGGTGACTGAATCAGAGCTAAGGAGATCACCCATGGAAGGCTCGTGCAGTGTGTTGTCGGGACTCGTGGTCGACATGCTGTCAGTCGGTGAACTGACATCGGGGGCTGCGGATGGATTGTTGATGCGATCGAGTTTGTCGAGGAGACCGGAGAAGATGTCGCGGGCGAGTGGGGCTGGATTCTCGGCTTGTAGGTATTCGCGCATTGGGGGGACGGAGGTCATCTTGTTGGTGAGGACGTTGACTTCCATATTGGCTTGGACGATGGACATTTTGATGTTGAAAGGGGCGACTTCATATGCGAGGCTCTGTCACAGGATCAATCAATGGGGCTTTGTCATGGTAGGAGGACTAACATCGCAATATCCTTCGATCGCCCACTGTGATGAGCAATACATGCCCAGGCCTGGTGTGCCTAGGTGACCGGCTGAAGCTCGTTAGTATGTGAAGTACGCGCATCAAGTGGAATGCACGAACTAATTCCAGTTGACATGATGATATGACCATTCTTTCTTTCCCGCATTACGGGCAACACGGCTTTGATGATATTGACATTGGCGAAGAAGTTGGTCTCGAAGGTATCTTGGACAAGCGTGATAGTCTGACTACTTTGCGCCAGCTCTTCTACGGCACCAATAACGGCTAGGTGGCTCAATTAGCCTTGGAGTTTTGAATAGTCGTCCGATTGTTTCATTCACCTTCGCTTGTGCTACCGAACAAAACGTCCACGCGTCCAAAAGCTTCGACGGCTTCTGCGATTGCAGCTTGACACTGTCCTATTACTCTGCAACATGACATGTTTAGCCTTTTAGGTCAAATAGAAGACACCGTCAACATTGGGGACCTACCTTCCATCTAGACCAACCACTCTCAGGCGCTCTCTCCAGCGCTCGGTCTTCTTTACATCTTCCAGAAAGTTGCGGAAGTCCTCACTTTGTCCTTCTCTTTTCTCGAACTCGACCGGCACTACGCCGGCTACCACATAGTCACCATGGTCGAGCACCTGTCGTGCTAGTGCAATCGCGATCGGGGAAGAGCCTCTGGTCAAGAACCAGACACGGGGCGCATTGTGTGGTGGAAAATGAGGAGATCGAGGACGCGGAGGTCTCGCTGATTGTGTGTTCTGATGCGTCATCTTGATAACCTCAGAGCGGCAAGACGCATCATGTTGTTCAAAAAGAACACGGTTCGACGGAATGCATGTTCTAGTCTTCAAGCGCTCTGCGACGTGGAGGGGCGGCTGCGGGGAGCGGCATCGCAACTGCCTAACGCCGATGACGCTAGTGCCAATGAACACTAGCGCCCATCAGAAAAGATTCACCACCAGACGTTCAGCATCACCACGTCGCCAAGTCAACCACGACAACACGCTCTATTCCAGCGACTACCGGTATCTACAGTCTTTATATCGTGTTGACTATGTATGAACTTGTTACCAATGGTTGCTCGACATCGCTTTGGACGGGCTAGGTACATCGCTCACTAAGTCATTCGCGGAAGCATTCACTTTCACCGCAGCTTTTCCAAGGTATGCCTACGACTTCAGCATCTTCCCACCGACCTGCTCTCACTCCCAGCCACTATGATTTCTCCTAGCCCCCTCACTTTCCATCATATTTATATACAGTGCCCCGCCCGGTTTTTCATGCTTCTGCACAACTCCTCTCCTGGTCTCTCAGCATCTCTACCCCTCAACTTTCTCTTCCACAAGATCCATTCCACAAAGACCTCTCAGCGAACTTTGGAATCGCCTCTTTTCACACAATGTCGTCCACAAGAATCTTCACGGGCACTAACATCGATTGGGAGGAAGCTCTCAAGCAGCCCGGTTTCATCAAGCACATTCTTCCCGACGACGGCAACGTGCCCGAGTGGCTTATCGAATTGGCCAGACAACACCTGGCTGCGCGCGCTCGTGCTCAAGCTGCTGGTCTGCGAGGTCCACCAAAGTCTTCACCCCGCACTCGCGCCCCTGATTGCTACGGCTGGATCAAGAAGCACAACAACTACGCCGGAGAGATTCGCAAACGCAGGCCCGAAGGCCGCAAGCCCCGAGTTATGTCACGACCGGTCAGCATGGTGCAGTACCAGCGCCACTGCATTCACCTCATGTCCAAGGTCCTCAATATTCGCACCAATGCGTCACCCTTCACTCTTATCCTGGACGACCTGAGCCAGCGTGCTTCGATTCTTATGAATGAGCTCATCCGCCGTGCCCTATCTCGAAACGTCAATGTCGTTGTTGTTTCTTTCGAATCTCCAACATATCACTCAGCCGTTCGCTGCATCCCGGCCTTTGGCGACCGCACTGCTGCGGACATCCTCGCAGCAATTGAGAATGCCATGAAGGATTCCAAAGAGAGTCTTGTCATTGTCGACTCCCTTTACGATCTGCTCCACGTCAAGAACGTTGCCATGGAGTCGCTGTTCGGTCTCGTTGTCGGAAAATTTGCTTCCACTCTTACCGGCATCTACCATCAAGACATGCTGGAGGAGCCGAACCCCGACAATACCTACGCACCTCAGTCACTCGACGTCCTTAAGTTCATGGCAACATCCGTGATTACATGCAAGTCACTCGCCCATGTTCTTGCTGCCAAGGCAGCCAAAGAGCGCAGCCTGCCTGAGCCGACCCACGGCCTTCTCCAAGGAGCTGAAGGCATTGTCCAGTCCCTCGATGCGAACGATCACCGCGGCATCGTGCTTGAAGCCGAGTTCCGCCATAAATCAGGTCGACCCGAAGCCGAGACCTTCTTCCTCCGCGACGCAAGGGTCAAAGACTACCACGCCCCGCTCCCAGGCATGGCCGTCGGTACCCTTAAGCACGAGTTCGTTGTACTACTGGACCAAGTGCCTGCATATAGTAACAAAGACATGACCGCACTAGTCAATACCGCTGGAAGCGAGATTGAGTCTACTTTCAGTCTCGGCCTGACTGACAAGCAGAAAGCAGCTCGGGAAGGCGTTGTCCTGCCGTACTTTGATGCGCAGAAGGGCGAGGGTGGCGAAGGCGGTCGCATCCTGTACGATATGGGGTCTGAGGATGACTTTGATGAAGAGGAGGATGAGATCTAAGCAAATCAGAGAGAAGAAGATTTCGGGGATGAACATGTTGGTTGTGCATTGATGGCGTTGGCGGCTACCTGGACGACTGGTGATTTCGGAATACCCTCACATCAGAAGGAGTTTAGCATAGCACGACGGTACGATGGTGGATAGGATCTGGATTCCGGCGTTGTCTTGGTATCGCAAGTTTATTCTACTTGTATTTCGAGATCGAGCATTCTCGAGTCAGCATCTGTACATAGTTACATGAAAGCGATAGTAATTGTCCTAGGAACGAGTATCATAATGAATAGCTCTGGGCCCAGCATGCGCTACATTGCCTCGCCTGGGCGCTCCCTTGCTCTGACTGCGTCTTGATAACAGACCGACAAAATAGACCGACAAAATGAGCAGCCACCCAAGGGCGCGCATGTCTCTGCAAATGGTCCGGCGACTAATTGGGATAGATCCGGGCCGCAAAATCGAATTTTTGCCGCCGTTATCGACGCTTTTACTTTCTTGCCGTATTGGGCAGGTTCAGCTATCACAAGGCAGGCGCGACAGGCCAGGCTTGGCGTTCCTTACTCGCGCTCTCCAAATACTCCAACGACAACGAATCTCCGCCCGACAACTCACCTGCAATACACCATGGCGAACGACAGTCGCGACAGCGGCGATCGACCGCGCGACCGGAACCGCGACGATCACCGAGACTCACGAGGCGGCGGTGGAGGACGAGGCCGCGACCGTGGGAACACACCAAATGACCGGCGGAACCGCTCTCGGAGCCCACAACGAGAGCGAGGGGCCCGGCGCGACCGCTATCGCTCTCGCTCCCCTGTGCGCCGAGATGACGGGGACAGAAGGGGTCGAGGAGGCAGAGGTAGAGACACGGACCGGCGCCCTGACCGCGACGACCGCGACGCCCACAACCGCGACGCTCCCAAGGCCCCCCGAGGTGCGCCTCCCGGCCCCCGCAAAGACTTTAGCAAGCCCGGCGGTCCTGTTCAGCCGCCCGCGGGCCCCCGCGCCGAGGTCAAGCGGGAGGACGAGGATGCAGATGTGAAGATGGAGGAGGAGCAGCAGAAGGAGCGACCGGAGGGCATGGATGACGAGACTTGGGAAATGTTCCAGACGATGGGATTTGGGCGGTTCAAAAGCACGAAGAACACGAAAGTGCCTGGGAACGAGATAAACCATGGTATCAGGAGGGACAAGCAGATGACTGCGCGACAGTACATGAACCGGCAGGGTGGGTTCAACAGGCCGCTGTCGCCTTCCAGGGTCTGAGAATTCTGGACTTACTTCGGTCACTATTTTCGGCTGGCTATGATGACATATCAGTCTTGCTTCGTGCCGGTCTCCCTCCGATCGTGCGCTTGAGGGGCACTATCGTGGTAGGATATTGAGATGGAGTTCATGATCGGATTGTCGTGTCATGGTAGGAGACCCTTCTTCTACTTCAGATTCATTTGTGTTTAGGCTGCTCAAGGCGTTAACTTCCATATCCAGAGGAGCACGCATGCTTTGTTAGCGGATATGGCGTTGGGATTGGAACTCCACGGGAACTGCTTTCGAAAAGGTTGATATCCCACGAATCAAAGTATTTCACATAGTGTTGCTAGGTTCTCGAATGCTTGCTACAAACTCATTGGAACGCATACTATGTTCGGAAAGTCGCCGAGCACAGCTACACAAACTCGACAAACTGCTCTCAACGTTGTCCTTCCCATATTTGCTATATCAATCGTTGATGTTCTGCGTCGCAAAACGATTCCACCATGCTCTCAGGCCATTCCCCGCATCGGAACCGGACGCTATGACGCACATCCATCCAATCACTCACCCATGTAATGCAAAGGACCATCTCGAAAAGGAATGCGCTCCGCAAGATGTACAATATCAAAGTGGACCTTTTCACATTCTCTCCACTTTCTGCAACCGAGGTCTACCTACTTGATGAAGGCGTACGAACTGGACTGACTGCCGGTAAGATGTCTTGGACCCCGCCGCTATGCATTTACCCCGACCTCGCTTCGGATGGCTCCCGTACACAAGCAACTTGTATAAAGCTTCGCTCCTATGTCACTTTCTCTTGCATTAGGGAACGCAATCATGTTTCCAAAAGTTTTACTCCTCGTGTCTACCGTTTTGGCACAACAGGTCTACATCCCGGCTTCAGGACCTACATCGCGTCCACAATGCTCGAACAACAACACATATGCAACAGCTCTCCCATCTTACACCTTCCGGGACTTCAGCTTCACACAAACAGAAACAGTGCGCACGGCCACATCAGTCCCGCCTCCAACAACCACAACTTCCTTTGCACCACCCTATCCATTTCTGAGCCATCTCGTGCCGAATCTTTTGACAAGTCAATGGGGAAATTGGGATCCGTCGATTACACAGTCACCTACCGATAGTGGGAACCCGTACGGAAACGCATCATGGAGCGCGCTTTGGAATGCCTTGCCGCTGAGCAACTTCACTCGCGGTATCTATTCCACAACCGTATTACCGACAGCGATCCCCACTAGCGAACTCATTCTCCCACCGCCAGAGTACTTCAAGCCACAGGATTGCTATACATTTCCAGCGTCCTTCATGCTCGGCGTTGCGGGTTCTGCTATACAGATCGAAGGCGCAATCGCGGACGAAGGGCGGACACCTGGGCTCATGGACGTCCTTACCGTTGTGTCACCATCCGCATCGCCAGATTACGTGACGAACGAAAACTACTACCTTTACAAACAAGACATTGAGCGCATCGCCGCCATGGGCGTGAAGTACTACTCCTTCTCCGTTCCCTGGACACGCATCTTGCCCTTTGTCGTTCCAGGCTCGCCTGTCAACAGACATGGGTTGAACCACTACGACGACCTCGTCGACTTCGTGCTGAGTAAGGGCATGTTGCCGACTGTTACTCTTATTCATACCGATACGCCGATGCAATTCTATGCCAACATATCGGACATTGTCATCCCGACCGGCCAAGGCATAGGTTACAGCGACGCTGGGTTCCAATCTAGCTACAAAAATGTGTCATTTGAAGATGCGTTTGTGTACTACGGAAAGGTGCTTATGACGCATTTTGCAGATAGAGTACCGATTTGGTTCACTTTCAACGAGCCACTTTTAGGCTCGCGTAACGGGAAGAGTATAGACGCCGTTCTCAAGGCGCATGCACGACTCTATCACTTCTACAAAGAGGAGGTAAACGGCACCGGCAAAATCTCCATCAAATTCAACGACAACTTCGGCGTTCCTCGCGACCCGCAAGACCCAGCAGATGTAGAAGCAGCAAACCACTTCAACTCCTTCCAACTAGCTACCTTTGCCAACCCTATCTTCCTCGGGAAAGACTACCCATCTTCCTACAAAGACACCATCCACGACTACGTGCCTCTTACAGCCGCAGACCTCGCCTACATCAACGGCACGGCAGATTTCTTCTCCATAGACCCCTACACAGCTACCGTCGTTAGTCCACCCGAGAACTCCACAATTCAAGCTTGCGCAGCGGACCCCTCGCATGCACTACGCCCATACTGTGTAAAGCAGTCTACAACCACCACAACAGGCTGGAACATCGGGTACCGCAGCCAATCCTACGTCTATCTCACACCCACCTACTTCCGCACCTATCTCTCCTACCTCTACAACACCTTCCGATCCCCCATCGCCATCACCGAATTCGGTTTCCCCGTCTTCAGCGAGGCCGAAAAAGACCTCCCCGACCAGCTTTTCGACAGCCCGCGTAGCTGGTACTACCAGTCCTTCTTTTCTGAGATGCTTAAAGCGATGTGGGAGGATGGGGTGGAGGTGGTTGGCGCGTTTGCGTGGAGTTTTGCGGACAACTGGGAGTTTGGGGACTTTGATGCTAGGTTTGGGATTCAGACGGTCAATCGGACGACGATGGAAAGGAGGTATAAGAAGAGCTTCTTTGAGATTGTGGATTTTGTGGAGGGGCGTAGGCAGAAGGGGTAGGGTGGGGTAGGCGGTTCTAGGCACAATGCACTCTGATTGTCTATGTTGGACGACCATTTCCCTCGCAATTGCTTTACCTATGAATTCTGTACTTCCGAGCTAGGAGAGGACTGATCATTATCCTCTCGTTTCCCGCTCGTATTTGTAGGGATGATGATCCGAAATCTGTCGTGAATCCCCAGGAACTGCGGCGCTGCGCCACAAGTGTGGCACCCCCGCTCCATCGAGCCGAGATGTGTCCAAACCCCACAGAAGCTCCGCGACACGCGCTCTACCTCCCACACGCGTCAGCTCAACATGGCGCCCAATTCTCGACGAAGAAGCGGTCTTTTGAAGCGCCTGCTTCCCGTATTCCTGACCCAATTGTCCCTTGTGAGCGCGCAGGTCGCCGCGATCGAGAAGGCGAGCAATGAAAGCTTGCTATGGGGACCGTATAGGCCGAATCTGTATTTTGGGGTTAGGCCGAGGATACCGAAGAGCTTGATGGGTGGGCTGCTTTGGACCAAGGTGGAGGATCACACGGTGCAGAACAGTAAGTGGTCTCCGTGCGGTCAGCTGGGATCTTTATATTCAGCAGGGGCTTGCCGATGGATGCCTTCTTTAGTATAGCATTTCCATACTTTGTGTTGCCCAACTGCTGACAAGCGCAGCTTTCAGACATACCTGCGAGCAACACGAGCTCGATGGCTACGGCTGGGACGAATATGACGTACGAACCGGCGGCCGCCAAACGATCCACGACCCTGCGAACCACATCGACATCACGACTGAGTTCATCAAGTTCCCCGGCGGAGAGCACGGCGGGAGCTGGGGCGCGAGGATCAAGGGTACGCCGCGGGAAGATGCGTCGCCCGATTTGAAGACGACCGTAATCTGGTACAACACGCTAGAGGGCCTGGGCTCCTTGCAGGCGGAAGGAGACATTGAAGAGACGGGCGCAGAAGGCGATGTCCTGCTCAAGGGGCAGACGGTTGAGCTGGGCAATTTTGAGGTGAAGATTACCGAGGGGAAGGGCGATCATCCGCACACAGAGCATCCGAGCTTCAACGACAAGCCCTTGGATCGGACCTTGGTGTATAGCGGACAGGTGCCGGAGGATGCGCTGTGGCAGACGAAAGCTGTACTCTTTGCGCAGCTGAAGAGCGAGATTGATCAGCTGCTGCCCAGGTACGGCGAGGAGAACCCACCACCGCCGTCGCAGGTATATACGATCCAGCATCAGCCGGGGCGCGGAAACATTCACCTGATCCAGAAGGTATTCGAAGGCGCATTCGAGTTCGACATCCTCTTCTCATCCGGATCAGCGCCCACGCCCGTCACCTCAGCAGACCTCACCACGCAGATCAAGTCGGTAACCACTAGCTTCTCAACCCGCTTTACGGAAATCTTCAAGCCGCAGGCACCCTTCCTCAAAGAGCGATACGAAGAGTTCTCAAAGTCGCTCTTCTCCAATCTCATTGGCGGTATTGGCTACTTCTACGGCGACTCTCGCGTTGACCGTTCGGACGACCCCTCCTACCAGGAAGACGACGAGGGCTTCTGGGAGGATGCTGCAGAGGCACGAGGGAACAACGCTGCCAGCATTGAAAACCCCTCCGAGCTCTTCACCAGCATACCATCTCGTCCTTTCTTCCCTCGAGGCTTCTTGTGGGATGAAGGTTTCCATCTTCTGCCCGTCATTGATTGGGACGTGGACCTAACACTTGACATCATCAAGAGTTGGTTCAGCCTCATGGACGAGGATGGCTGGATTGCCCGCGAACAGATTCTCGGCGCCGAAGCTCGCAGCAAAGTACCGGCAGAGTTCCAGGTCCAGTACCCACACTACGCCAACCCGCCCACGCTCTTCATGGTCATCACCGCCTTCCTCGATAAGCTCGATGCCGTCAAGGGAGACTCTACCAACCAGCAAGTGCTGTCGGAGAAATCGTACTTCATGCAGCTTGCCAACCGTGAAGCCGCGTTGCAGTACTTGCGGACGCTTTACCCGCTACTGAAGAGGCACTACTTCTGGTTCCGCGAGACGCAAGCAGGTGACATTAAGAGCTACGAGCGCGAGGCCTTCTCTACCAAGGAAGGCTACCGCTGGCGCGGCCGCACACCCCAGCACATACTCACATCCGGTCTCGACGACTACCCCCGCGCACAGCCACCCCACCCAGGGGAGCTCCATCTCGATCTCATTAGCTGGGTTGGCATGATGACCAAATCCATCCGCCGCATCGCCGTCTACCTCGACGAGACCGACGACGCAGCCGAGTTTGCCAAATACGAAGAAGCTATTCTCCACAATCTTGACGACCTGCACTGGTCCGAACCAGACCAGGCCTACTGCGACGCCACCATCGATGACTACGAGGAGAACAAGTTGGTGTGCCACAAGGGGTATATCTCACTCTTCCCGTTTTTGACCGGCTTGGTAAGCAAGGACAGTAAGAAGTTGGGTGCTATCTTGGATTTGATCGCGGATGAGGAGCACCTCTGGACCGACTTCGGACTGCGAAGTTTGAGTAAGAGCAGTGAATTCTATCACACGGAGGAAGATTACTGGCGGGGGCCTATCTGGATGAACATGAATTACCTCGCCGTTCAACAACTTTTAGTAAGCCTTCCATTCTTCCCTTCCTCTACCACCTCCTCCCTTCCTACGGCTTCCCATACTAACCCTACCCCAGGCCATCGCCCAACAAAAAGGTCCTCATCAATCTCGCGCCACCAAACTCTACTCCGCCCTTCGCAAGAATCTCGTCAACACTGTATACGAGAGCTGGAAAGAGACAGGCTTCGCGTGGGAGCAGTATAATCCCGAGACTGGGAAGGGGCAGCGGACGCAGCATTTTACCGGTTGGACTAGTTTGGTGGTCAAGATTATGGGGATGCCCGACTTGGAGGGGAGTGGGAGGAGGGATGAGTTGTAGAGGGTGGAAGGGGGTTTTGAAATTGAGTGAGGAGGTAGGTGTGGGGGGATGTAGATAAGTTCGAAGATATATTTTCGTGGCTAGGGCGAAGAGTAGGAAGTGCGATGGGAGGAGGAAAGTGGAAATAGGCGATAAAAGACACTACTCACGAATTCAAGAAATCCCTCAACATTGGGGCGCTGGCGATCAAATCCATACATCCAACAAACAGATTCCGTCACAGTGGACGCACGCCAACCGCGGGCCTCTATAGCGCCCTCAACGACGAGTCCAGACCGAGTCTCACAGCCAAATCGCGGCGAAACCTATTATTGGGCACCTTGCAACCCACCTCGGGGTCGCACAACGCAATCGTCTCGCGATACACGTCGCACAACGGCTTCTCATAGTCAGGCACAATACTCCCATCATGGCAATCTTCGCTAATGCCCAGCATGGCATACACAAAGTCCCTCGGCTCCGAGGTCTGCAGCCCGCTTTTGATGCCCGTCTCGAGCCATTCGCGCAGCCGCTTCGGTGCGCGATTGGCGTAGAAGCGGCTGAGCGGGTAGGCGGGACTGCGTCGTATGCCGTCGTGGCCGCTGAGCTCTTTGAGGGTTGCGCAGAGATGGGTGTGCGAGATGCAGTGGGCGCCGCATTGGACTGTGAAGCGCTGCGCTAGGTAGATCTCCTGCTGGATCCAGCCGCGGCGCCAGTAGGGGCGGGAGCAGAGCGCGAGAATGGGCGCCCATACCGCGTGCCCGTAGGCATCGATCATCGTCGGTTCCTCGAGGCACTCCATGGCGATGTCGCTGTCGTCTCTGGCCGGACCGAGCCAGACCACGACGTGTTCGGCGTTGCTGTATATCTCGCCCATCAGGTTGACCTGGTGGCCTCGCTCTTTGAGGTTGCTCTGGTCGATGCTCAGCGAGTCGATCCACAGATAGCGGTCCCGGGCTTCCAGTCTGATATGCTTCAGCGCATCGTATAAGTTCTTGCGGATTTGAATGAGGTGCGTGTCTACGGCGACGAAGGGGTCCGAATCACTAGGCTGACCCCACTCGTAGGACAAGGCCTCGTAGGATACGCGGGGATCAGCTCTGTCGACGTGGAGAAGGTTGCATAGTAGGGGCTTGTGTACGGAGCCTCGCTTTAGTACGACTATGCGCATGGCGGTTGGTGAATTCAGAATCCTGTACAGGGGGGGTTCGAAATCGGGCCGGACTAGATCCTCGTTGGTTAGCCATGGGCTCGTTGTTGACATCGTTTGTTCGTAGTGTGTAGGCTTGACCGTATGAGCCGTGGTGGATTGAGATGAACGATTATTTCTCAAGGTAGCGGAGATATCCAACGTCATCAAGGGTGGACTTGCTGGTTATCGCGGCTACACGTTTATTAGTCAGCGCGTGTTCAGCTGTCGGCTGCCTGCTGTGGGGGCTGCTTATAGTTTGCACTTCAACCTCCATCTGAATGAATACGACAGCAGCATCAGGAAACCCTAGAAGTACCTCAGGTACACTCTCGCAAGCTATCACACAGCAGCTACGACTGCATTCATCGAAATCCACAATGTAAATCAATTTGTGTCGTTCAACTCACGATCGAGTTTGCGCGATCTACTCAAGTACGTCTTACGCTTACAGCCATCTTCGCCTACTGTCGCAGCCTCTTGGCTATAGATGTAAGCACTATACTATAATTACAACTACATACAAGTGAGTAGTCCCATTCCGCCCCCACCCATCCACAAACGAACATTGGTCCCAACAAGACTTTGCATCTCACGAACCTCGAAGCTTTCCGCACATGCAAGCAGCATGTCCGTCCACCCGACGACGGGAATAACCCCAAGCATCCCCCCTCCCACCCGCACGCCCAGAATCCCATACTCTCCGAAGTCCGCGGCATGCACATCACCAACGTCCCGCACGCGCTTCCGCACCTGCACCCGCGCAAGGTGCAACGTCGCCATGAACACTCCGGCGACACGGACTGCGTCGCTGCCACATGTAGCGGAGAAAAAAAGAAAAGGAAAACCGGGTTGACGGACTATCCATGTGCATGGATGTGGCAGAGCTCCGTCCTTCCGCAGCGGGTGTCGTGCATGGGATATACGCGTTCCGGCGGGAGGGATGGAGAGCGTGCGTTGCGGGAATGTCATCGTCGTTCGCCGGGAACTAGGTAGCCGTTGTGAGGATGTCACTGTGTGGTGGTGAGCGGAAGATTGATCGCCGTGCACGTGGACGCAGACGGGCTCGTGTATTACACGCGACGCTTCGATGCGGTCCATCGCGAAATACATGCACTAGGGCGAAGTGGAGACGGAGACAAGAAAGCCTAGTCACAGTCCATCACGATAACATAACAGGCACAAATGTTGTTCTACAGCCATCAATTCTTCTAGCCTCATGCTATCTAAGAAGAGCATCACCAGCTCCAGTGTCAAGGCTCAGTACGGCAACAATCCCGCACCGTACACACCATACACCACCCGTACCCCCGCTTTATGTACCTCCCGCGCGACATACATACAGTAGGCCCACGCAGACCACGAGCAGCGACCCGTCGCCACGCCCTCAAGATTAAGAGGCGCGTACAATATAGTAGCGTACCATATCCACAACCATGATAAAAGAAAATAAAAAGTAGTAAGCGAGGTGGCGAGAGATAAAAAGGTAAAGGGAAAGAAAAAGAGGGGGCGCAAGTCGCAGTGAGCGTAAAACGGACGTAACGAGGACATAGGGATCGCATGGGAACGGTATGTGCCGAGCAGGGGGGTGAAGTACAGAGAGGGCTAGGACACGACAGGTGGGTAGTTGTGACGTGTCTGTGCGTGTTGCGGTTCGGGTATGCAATGCGCCATGTAGCACATGTCCAACGCTGAAACCCCCAAACGCCTCAGAAGTAGCCCCTTTCTGTCCCAGAAAACCCAAAACCAAGCGCTAATCTTACAAGGGTGGGAGGCGGGGATCGTCGCCAATCCAAATCCGGTCTCTAGCAACGCAGGCGCGGGAAAAAATCATGGGGTAATGCGTGAGGTGTGGTGGCGGGCGCTTCATATCCAGCCATTGCGGGGAGGGCTGCGCGCCATTGTGCCTGCGCCAAGGGGTATCCGGGAGGTGGGGGAGTTTGTCGTCGGAGACCTGGACATGTTGGAGTGGGCTGGTGATGTGCGGCCGCTGGAAGAAGAGCTGGGAGTGGATGGGGAGCCTGGTGAGACGGGGTTCATCCTCAGACCGCTCATGCCTGGGTGTGGCGGGAGGGGAGCTTGTGATGTTGGCGCGGCAGATCTCGGCATCGAGGAGCGCGGCGTCGGTGGCAGGATCTTCTCACGCTGGCTCTGTAGGTAAGTGGCCGAGGAGAGCGTGGGGAAAGCGGGAGTCTTCCCAGGGCTGTACTTGGCGGGTGAGAGGGTGGGCAGGGGTGGTTTGGGGAAGTTGAGTGGAGAAGTTGCGAGGTCGTCGTTCAGAATATCCGAAAACGTGGAAGCTGCGGAAGGCGACTGGATGGGAAGGTCTAGACTTTCGTCACTGGAGTTGGTCTGTTCGTGACGGAGGCCGGATGGCTTGGGGCCAGTGTTCTCGTTGTCAACCTGTCGTTCGATCCGGGTGCACTTCGCCGCGGCGAGGGTAGCTGGTGCAACTGAGAAACGAAGACCAATTTGCACGGTCGCGCTGCTGCTCGCACTGGAATTTCGGTTGTGCTTCTTGCCGAAGAAGGGAGCAGGCTTGGAGAGAAAGCTGAAGGCCTCGCCAATATCCGTGATAGACTTGGTGTCGCCTAGTGAGCTCCGTCGTACTTGACGGCGCATTGCCAAGTTGGAAAGTCTGGAGCGCTCCTCGTTCGCTTTCGGCGAGTAGATCGTGGCCGGGAGGCGAGGGATGTCTTCCGCCCGTGTCGGGAAGAGCGAGTAGTTGGATTTAGTACGCCTGTGAAGGCCGCCCATTTCCTTCTCTTCTGCGAGATAGCCTGTGTTCTCTGGGTCCGGGGGAAGCGGCCACCTGGTTGGGTCGATGGCGCCCTGCGAGTGAACCGAAGCGGGGGTGAGCGGGCGGTTTGGTCGCTCGTAGTACTGGGACTCGAAGTCGAAGCGGTTCTTCTCCGGTCCAACGTCAATCAGGCCTTGTCGGCTGTCCGGGCGTCGTCCACCTTGCAAGGCCATTGGGCCACTGATGTTCATCTCTAGGTCGCTCGGCCCGAAGAATCGAATCCTGGGTCGCTTCGGCTTGGAGGTAGAGTTCATTTCGCTCATGGGGCTAATGACAAAGCGGGTGGCGTTCACACGGAGGAACAGGTGGAAAAAGGCGATGAAGATCCCGGAGCAGAAGAGCGCAACCTCTGCGATCCTGGAGGTGGCCAGCGTGTTCATGAAGTCGCGTCGGTGGGCTTGTACTTCGACTGGGATCACCATGGTCTATTGGTTGGTTAGCATGATTGAATGGAGTGATCAGGACCACATACGTAGATCAGCGCAGCCATCAGCAGGAAATAGCACATGCGCGAAGCCGCAATCCGCTCGTTAGGGTCCACATTCGCCGTCCGCATAAGCTGAATGCTGATCAAAGCGGCGAGTATTAGGAAACCTGCCACCAGTATGCCGAGTATGATGAGTGCGATGAGCTCGTATCTGACCGGGAACCAGATCAGACTTCCAAAGCAACGGTTGTACATGGGCCAGGCGACGGTGGGCATCCACGTGAGCATCGTGAGGAACGAGATGACGCCGATGCAGATGGTCACGTTCCATTTCCCTCGCTGCTCGAATCGATTGTACTTCATCGAGCGAATCGCCATCTCAATGCCGAACACCAGAGTTATGTATCCCATGAGAAAGATTGCTGTCCTCGTTAGCCCAGTCCTCCACACAGGTATATCCTACGTACCAGGAAATGTAACCATGGCCAGCCCTCGACAGTTTCTAGATAAAACACTACGGAGAGAAGTGCTCTGCACTGCTACGAAAATAATTTGTTGAATGACCGCACCGCAAGCCAGTACGAGTGGGAAGGTCTCGGCGGAATGGACGTTTCGAAGAGCGCTGAATCGCCTAGCAACTGTTAGCTGGTGCTACTGCCATTGGCATCAATCACCTACTGCTTGCGCAGCGGAACTTGTACCGCAGCCGCTCTCCTCGCATCCGAAATGATTCGATGGACCGTAAGCAGTGTCAAGGCCAAGCTGAAAGCCCCCAGCGTCAAATGCATTGTCCGGATCGTCTGCACTTGTGCTAGCTGGAGGCTCGCGATTACGGCTCGCGTCTTGTTCTCCGCTGTCCAGGGAACCTCACGGACGGCCGAGGTGTTGAGGGTCATGTTGAAGTGCGACCGAGCGTCGAGCTGGGGAAGGTGAAGGCCCCATCTTTCCATCTTGTCAGGTCCGGTGAAGAATATACAAGGAAACCAAAGAATCTCGCTGGTAACCAGCAGCGGCTGAAAGAAGAAAAAGTTACGTATTCATGAGGCAAAGCGGTCGTCGGTGAACAAGAGATCGTGACCCGTCCAGCTTCAGTCGTGAAAAGTGCCTGAACCTGCCAGCAGTGGGGAAGAATGGAAAAAGAGCGTGGTGAGCATGAAAGCGTGGAGCCAGGAGGCGGGTATGAGACGTCAAACAGTATATGAGGAAACTAGGTGATGGACCAGTAGCGCGGGGTTTCGGAACAGCGGTCCTGAGGCGGCTGTCATTCCATCGGTGGGTGGAAGCATTGGCGTCACCCAGATACGGTCGTGTTAGAGACGTGACCACGCACGCTAGGTCGAGGTGGGGTTTCAACATCATGCACCCGCACGGCCGGGGTTGCCTGGGCTGCGGGAGCAGGAAGACCCGTTCGGAGGCCCTCGTGCTGGGGGCTTCCGAGCAGCCACAGGACGACGGCGTGGAAATTGGGCGATCTGGCACGGTCGCCGCAAAACCGGTCTCGTGAAGCCGCCCATTGCCTATGCAACTTGATGACGCTGTGGCAGGCGTTTGGTCTGGGCCGTCACGATTCAACATTCTGCTATCTGTCAATCGTCGCCCCGTTCATGGCGAGCGCTTGCTGTAGACACAACGGTTTCGTTTCCTTGAGCTGCATCCAAGAATAGTGTGCCTCGCAGCCATTTTAGGCGCCTCGAGAAACCAGAGGCAGCGGCAAGCCGAGTCAATCGGCTGTGTAGTGCAGTTGGCAAAGCTTGAGGTGAGGTTGTGACGTTGTTCGATTTGAGTGTGTGTCAGCCACTCGCTTCAGGGGTGTCCGAAACGTGGACGTCAATGCGGTGCCTCGTGAGTGACCAGGGGTGCATGGCCATAGGAAAACCGTCGATATTGCGTCCATATGCATTGCAGCAACAACATTGGTCGGTGTGGTGCATCTGGCCTCGAGGCACACGGAAGCGAGAGGGATTCGCACCAGGGCACGTGAAGCGCGTAGAGCACCCCGGATGCCCTGCAAGTAGTGACGAATGGGGAGGCGCCGCAGATGCCATTTTTGGCCTCGAGCAATGAAGATGAAGAGATTGCCATGGTGAAGGGAGATCTATGAATACCCACGCAAGCTGGCAAGTTCACTGGCAAGTTCAGGAACGCAATCGCGAACGCGAAGACGAACGCAGCGAAGACGGTGCTCGCCGTGGCAAGTTCCGCCTGCCGTGGTGGTCCTTTGCGAGCATCGGGTGTCTCGGCGCCTTGCCGTCTGATAGACCATAAGCCGCAGTTGTATGTGCCTTAACCGGTGTGTTAAGATGGGCGTTGCAGCCTCAGGCCGCGTGCCTGGCGAGGCGGCACCGGTGATCTAGCCTCAAAAGCTTGGCTCAACGGCGTCGCTGGAACCCATCCTGTCTCACAACGGCGCATGGGGCAGCGGTGCGGAAAGCGAGCCTAAAAACCCCCCACACGGGAGAACCCTACCGAGATGGATCGACTGTCCTATGGGAAGGCGAGTGCACACCAAGGCATGAGCAGCTACACGTGAAGAACTTTCGAGAACACCACTTCGCTGCCTCTGAAGACAGTCTGCCCATGGTACAACATGCTTCACTATAAACATCCGTTTATGCAAATGATAAATGATCCGCATATAGCCATATGTTGGCGTGCAGCGGCTTGGCCGTACTGGAGTGCGATGGATTGGCTATGTCTTGCTAACGGAGGGGGTATCATGTTGAATGAGATCTGGTGTCTTCGCAGACCCCGATACACCACCTTGGTGTGATGAACAACGAGTCGATGCTTCTGGAACTTGGAACGCCTGTTCATGGGGCGGACATGTCGTCACGACGTCATGCTTAACGCAAGTCTGTTAAGCCTTTGCGAACTCCTCGAGATACGCCACAAGCAGGTGTGCTCCCTCGGTGGTGACTGCATTATCTGTGACACAAGTCGAGTTAGCTCATGTCCCATTGAATCCACCAAACCATCATGCCTTGGCGACCCAGCCGATCGCTTAACCGCTTTTTGGAATAGGTACATCCGGTCGCACGATGGGCCAGATGACAAGTACCTCTGCTGCCCCGACCTGTCTGCATATATAGCATGGGCAAGTACCTGGACATATACCATCGAGCGCAGGATACGACACATGATGTAGCTATATCGGGGGAATTATAGGTGGACTTACAGTTGCTCGCCCTAATGCCACCCACGCTGCGATGCCCCTTGAGGCCTAGGAGACCCTTCTTCTCTGCGCCAGCAAGGAAAGCCTTCTCCTTGTCGGCGTCTCCACCGCTGACCCTGAAGCAGATGTTCATTCTGCTGCGGACCGACTTGTCCGGGACGACTTGGTACACGTCGGGGTATTTGTCAAGGGTAGCGTAGATGGAGCGAGCCTTCTCGTTTGATATGTCTTCTTGCCCCCCGATGCGTTTGGCACCGTAGGCGTTGACAAGACCTGACATGACCTGGCCGGCGACCCATACATCAAAGATGGGGAGTGTGTTGTAGAGCGAGTTGTTCTTTGCGATGGTGGGGTAGTCCAGCACCACGGGACCCACAGACAGGTTCAGCTGTCGCAGGAGGTCGGGTGACGCCGGCGTGGAGTGTGGTGGGAGGAGCGACTTGCGCAGGATGACGATGGTGATACCCGTGTTGCCGATGTTCTTCTGGGCGCCGCCGAAGATGACGGCATACTTTCGAACGTCCACCTTCCGGGAGATGAAGTTGGAGGACATGTCGGCGCACACCAGCGGGGCATCGTCGCCCTCGAGGCTCTTGGGAAAGGCCGGGAACTCGACGCCGTCGACCGTCTCGTTGTCGCAGAAGTAGACCAGGGCGGGCCCACCGCCCGACTTCCGTGGTGTGAGGCTCCACTGGTCCTCGGCGGGGATGGTGCCAAACTTGCCACCGTTGGCCTTCCGCGCGTCGGCGGCGACATTGACGTGTTTAGCGCCGACGAGACGCGATGCTTCCTGTGAGGCCTTGAGCGACCACGACCCGGTGACGAGGTAGTCGAGCTTGAGCTCCTCGTCCACGACCTTGCGCAGCTGCTTCAGCACCTCGTCCTGGTCGTCGCCCACCTCTTGGGCAATCTTGGCCCGCTTCTTCTCCACCCAAATCGACACGAGGTTGTACACGGTTGCGCTGAACTCGCCGCTGCCGCCGCTCTGGAGGAACAGTACGTCATAGTCGTCGGGGATGTCGAGCAGCGTAATGAGAGCCTGCTTCGCGTCGGCGAGGATCTCGTTGGCTTCTGGAGAGCGATGGGATATCTCGCACAGGCCGAGGCCCTTGTTCTTGTAGTTCAGCAGCACTTGCGACGCCTTCTCGAGCACAGCCGTGGGGAGGGGCGCGGGCCCCGCACCAAAGTAGTTGACGTCGGCGCGATTGACCATGGCGGCGGTGGAGAATTGCTTGCTAGATCTGAGTACGGCAATTCGTAGACAGCGAAAGAGGTGTGGTCGTAACAGTTGACGAGTTTGGCGGTGGGTTTAGTTCGAAGAAATTAGGTCCAGTCATATGAAGGAATCATTCCGTGGCCAGCATTTTCCACTGACGCATCCGATCTCGGTCGCAAACGGCGCAAGATGCGATGCAAGCCCGCTGGCCTGAGTAAAGGGCATTTCAGCCGCCGCGTATACTGCGTCCGACTACACAGGGACATGATCATATTAGGTGACGAATTGGGCGCAGTGGGGGTGGTCCAATCGAAGGCGGACAAAAGCCGATGACCTGCACCGAGATCGGCCGGGCTTAGTCACCCAGAAGTCGTGGAGAAATTGGAGCCCGCATCAACACCATGCGCCATCCCCAGCAGCCTTTCCTGCTGCAACAATGGCCATGTCTATGCGAGCAGTGCGTCTGCTAGGGTGCAGGCAAGCTCTGGTAGGTCCATCTCGTGTGGTGCGCCCGTCTGTGAACGCTCTGTAGTCGGGCCGTGTGACAAGACCTATGCCATCTGCACCATCAATCGCGCATATCTAATTCTGCCAGTCTCGAGCGCGTCTACCTATCCGAGCAGCAACCCAATTGCCCCGTCTCGTCCCTCGCCAGCGCACACGTGCGTTCGCCTCGACTCGACCCCGACATGACACGCCCGAAGTGTTCCACTCGATGAAGGAGGACGGCGCGGCCGCGAGTTTCCTCTCCAGCGCGTTCCCGCAAAAGGCCGCGGCGCCCCAAACCCTCACCGAGAAGATCGTCCAGAAACACTCTGTCGGAGTTGCCGAGGGCAAGGTGCTCAGGTCCGGCGACTATGTCACTCTGCAGCCGCACCGATGCATGACACACGACAACTCGTGGCCGGTAGCCCTCAAGTTCATGTCCATCGGCGCGACCAAGATCCACGACAAGGAGCAAATCGTTCTGACGCTGGACCATGACGTGCAGAACAAGTCGGAGAAGAACATGAAGAAGTACAACCAGATCGAGGAGTTTGCGAAGAACCAGGACGTCGTTTTCTATCCGGCCGGCCGCGGCATTGGGCATCAGATCATGGTCGAGGAGGGCTACGCATGGCCTGGCACCCTCGCGGTAGCCTCGGACAGCCATTCCAACATGTACGGCGGCATTGGCTGCTTGGGAACGCCCGTGGTGCGCACCGATGCCGCCAGTATCTGGGCTACGGGCAAGACGTGGTGGCAGATCCCCCCGGTGGCAAAGGTCACGTTCCAGGGCGCCATGCCCGAAGGTGTCACCGGCAAGGACGTGATTGTAGCTCTCGCTGGACTGTTCAACAACGACGAAGTACTCAACCATGCCATCGAGTTCACTGGCAGCGATGAAACACTGCGCAGCATCAAGGTCGACGACCGTCTCACCATCGCCAACATGACGACCGAGTGGGGCGCCCTCACGGGTCTCTTCCCCATCGACTCTGTTCTTCACGCTTGGCTGAGATCCAAGGCCACCGATGCCGCCATGCACGGAGGACGGAGCGACTACAAGGACCACCAAGAGCAGCAGTTCCAGCACGAGCGCATCGACAAGCTCTTCGCTGCTACCGGGATTGTGGGAAAGCAGACTGGACACATCTTCCAGCCCGCTCTGGCTGCAGACAAGGGGGCCGAATACGCGAAAGAGCTCTTCCTTGACCTCTCCACATTATCTCCATACGTCTCTGGGCCCAATTCGGTCAAGGTCGCGACACCTCTGGCCGAGTTGCAGAGCCAGGACATCAAGGTGAACAAGGCCTACTTGGTGTCCTGCACCAACTCGCGGGCGTCCGATTTGGCCGCCGCGGCAAAGGTGTTCAAGGATGCTGCTGCCAACAACGATGGACAAATACCGAAGATTCCCGCTCACGTCAACTTCTACATCGCTGCCGCATCCATACCGGAGCAGCGAGCTGCTGAAGAGCAAGGCGACTGGCAAGCGCTGCTGGACGCTGGCGCACAGCCGCTCCCGGCAGGCTGCGGGCCCTGCATTGGCCTCGGTACGGGTCTGCTCGAGCCTGGTGAAGTCGGCATTAGCGCCAGCAACCGTAACTTCAAGGGTCGCATGGGTTCCCCCGACGCGAAAGCGTACCTTGCCAGTCCCGAAGTTGTCGCCGCCAGCGCCTTGTCCGGCAAGATTTCCGGACCCGGATGGTACGAGGAGCCCGCGGGCTACACTGGCATCCGCCGTGGCGAGGGCGACGGTATCGTGGAGGAAGAACGCATGATGACCATCGAAGACATGCTCGAGAAGGCCATTCGACAGGCAGAGGAGCAGATCGAGACCGCTGAGACCGCCGCTGTCGAAACCCAATCGATCAACCCGCCCGGCTCCGCATCCGAGACCGAGTCCCTGACAGAGATCCTTCCCGGCTTCCCCGAGAAGATCAGTGGCGAGATTGTCTTCTGCGATGCCGACAACATCAACACGGACGGCATCTACCCTGGCAAGTACACGTACCAAGACGACGTGACCCGCGAGAAGATGGCCGAAGTGTGTATGGAGAATTACGACCCGTCGTTCGGCAGCTTAGCCAAAGCAGGCGACATCCTAGTGTCAGGCTTCAACTTCGGCTGTGGCAGCAGTCGCGAGCAAGCCGCGACCGCCATCCTCGCCAAGGGCATCCCTCTCGTCGTAGCGGGCAGCTTCGGCAACATCTTCAGCAGAAACAGCATCAACAACGCACTCATGGGCGTTGAAGTACCCAAGCTAGCCAACCGCCTCCGCGAAGTCTTCTCCTCGGCCGCACCCGCCGCGTCTCAACAGAACATGAAGGAGCCGTCGCAAAACCGCGAATCGCTCGATTCACCGCCCCCTGGTGCGACGACCCAGCCTGCACAATCCAAGCAGCTTACTCGACGCACGGGATGGACGCTGGAGTGGGATGTGCGCAGGAGCACGGTCTCGGTTCAGGAAGGCTCCAGTGGGCCTAAGTGGGATGTCAAGGTCGGTGAGTTGCCGCCAAATGTGCAGGAGATTATTGCATTGGGTGGACTGGAGAGCTGGGTGAAGAAGGAGATTGGTGGGACGGGGTGAGCGAAAGCACCGTTTTCGCGTTGCGTCCTTTGTAAATGTTCTGTATACCCTTTCCCGTAGACGTTGGCATAGCTGGAGTTGCGGAATCTTGCTGGGAAAAGTTAGATGTATAGTAGTGCGCCTTGTTGCATAGTGAAGTCATCGAATCTTCTATTGGCTACCTAAATTGACTTGAGTGATAGTGCTTTTGGAGTGTTCGGTTCCTTTTTAAACAATTGACTAATGGTCCGTGCTGTTGGTGCTACTGCCTTGCCACACCTCATTTCATACGTAATCCGTACTTTTCCATGTGCGAGTTAATCGTAATCTAGTCCATCAATAGGCTATGTACGTTTCGTGTGTGTTGCTCAGTAGTGGTGTGGGCACTCTGAAGGGCAGCAGTGTGCGTTCATCGCCTTGCATATACGAACTACGGCTCTAAGAAGTGTGGTGGAAAAGATGTAATTATGGTACAAGTACTTTTGAGTGGTCAAAAGAATGAAGGAAATGGAATGACGGTCCAATCAAGCGCATACAGATAAGATTCGGTGTTGTTGTTCTTTAGTTTTGATTTAATGTGTTGTTTATGTGGTGTTCTTTTGGTTGAAAAGATCATGAATAAACCCAACGAGATGCGTTATGCTAAATAGCAGTGTACCGATAGTACTGTTTCTAGTTTCGTGCCGGGCTTAGCCATGTGAACCTGAGGGGAGGTAGTACTGGTTTTCTTTTTTCCCTCAAGCAGGGTTGGGCTTGAGGTTTGCAGTGGTGATATTCAATCTTATTTTATAAAATTAATCTTACTTTGATCAAAGATCCAATTCACTTGATATTTTATCGCGCTACGAATAGAGCTATGAACAGTTAAAAAAAACACAGTCAAGTAAATTACCTGTAATCGGATTCAAAATTCGTTGGTTATGGTAGTGTTGAGCTTGCGTCCCAAGGCGCATACACGATGGTGAAGAACCACGAATGAAGCCGTGCCATTGCTATGTGCGAAATCTTTGAAACCAGGCAGCGGCTGAGCAAGGCACCTTCCGATGCACATTGCATGGTGACCTGATCATATGCGCGTGTAGTTCCTACCCGTTTGTCCACCGCCACGCTGCACTGTCCAACCAATTAACCAACCACTCCAACTCCTCACCTCCACCACCTCACCACAAGCCCGCCCCACCCAAAGGGACAACCAACATCTCTATTCACAGGCAACATGCGTTTCGCCACCACAACCACCGCCGTCGTTATCAGCCTCGCAGCCACCGTCGCCGCATCCTCACCGCCACAAGAGCCGTCAACCACCAGACCTTGCGCCTCCGCGGTCTCCTCCTTTAAAGCAGCAACTCCAAGTCCCAAGCCGCAAATCGCTTTCGAAGAATACATGCGCGATAATGATCCGTTCGCCCACATGTGCAAGGCAGCGAACGTGCCGGGCATCTCACTATTGGAGCGTAATCGGTTTTATGAGGATTATGTTGAGCAGGCACGATGGTATGCAAACTTAGTTCTTCTTATGGGTAGCGTAACTGCGTACTGAGGAGCGCTTACTGATGACGTTGGGTACTAGGTACAACGCTCTCCATGACACGATCAAGTCGCTGTCCACCGAATGCCGTGCCCTCGCAGATCAGGACTTTGAGAAACAGAATGCAGGAGAAGAATGGAGACTCGTTGGTATCAAGACAGGGCTGCCTAGGACGTGGGATTCTGTGGAGGAATTGCCCAAGTGTGAGGATGTGGTCCGGGAGGACAAGGGAGAGAAGAAGGGCGTTGTGGAGAGTGGTGCGGGGAAGATTGGGGGTGCTGGGTTTACGGGGGTTCTTGTGGTCGCGGTGATGGGGTTGGGTCTGGTTTTTTGAGTGGTTGGGATGCTTGATTCCGGTAATGGTCCATGGAGTTGATAGGTGGGTAGTTTGCGCAGTTGGAAGACGTCAAGAGTCCTTTGTGGGCGTGTTTGTTTTGAGCTCTGCGAAGTATTCGCTTCAATTTCATATCTATAAATTGTTTGGGTCTAGGTATATCAAGTCGTTTCTCCAGTCTAGCTAAGCTGCTATTTCAAGCGCATCTAATGACAATAATACTCTTTGAGCGAACGGTCCAGCACCCCACGCCATAATGCAGGCTAACATCCTAATAAACCGCAGTGCGCCCGCTCTAGCTGTCATGCAAAAAATATTCGGGAAAGTGCTGTGGTACTTCCCTCTGTTGTAACGCTAAACACAATTTGCTGCGAACAGCCCAGATCTTCCAGTATCCGCATCCTTAGAGCAAGAAGGAACCCGTACCAGGCGTCGCATCACGGCTCCCACCATGTCAGCTTTCCAATCCCCCTCGCCGACGCCATCCTTGACGAGATCCCTGGAGCTGTTACAATAGTCGTCGGCAATCTGCACAATGGCAGCTTCTTGGAGAGGGGTTAGCGTGATAGCGTCTAAGTCGAGGACGGCGGGCGGCTCGTGGCAATGATCGATGAGGACGGCAGCCTCGCTCAGATAGATGCCGCGATATTCAACGGGCTTTTTGATGGGGCTAACAGATCGCTTGCGGTGCCGAACCTTGTGCTCCTGACGGGTTGGGCTGAGTCTGCTGGGACGATTCGGGTCTGCTACCATGTCTCGTAGAGGGGCTTCTGCTTGCACTTCTACGGCGGCCTCGGAGACGGCGCGAATCTACGTGAGAATCCCCGTTCGCTCTGGGGCTGCATGTGCAGTGTATTGGCTGGTACGTGGCCGCTTGTAAGGGGCGGAGGCGCAACACTGCGCATGATTACTAGGCTCAGATAATGCGCGCTTCATTGTCGAGCAGAATGGGCGGGAGTCGAATGTAGTTGAGCTGCTTGACATGCGACCGTGGTAAGCCATGCGAGTCTGGTCGCTCCGCCAACCGATCCGGATAGTCTAATGGAAGCTAGCGTTGCACAGAGCAATTGCTAAACACGTACATTATAGTCTGCTAAGTAGCGAATTTGGCAAAGTGCTTTATATGTTAGACTAATACTTCACGTGACAGTTTCTTAGCTGCACCTGATTGGCTAAAGTTATCGACATCCAAGCCCCGACGTCCTAGCAACACAGCCTCCCTCCACTTTCATCACTCGACATCAATCTCCGCGATTGCCATCGCCCCCAACCTTTCGCGATATCGCCTGACTGCCGCTGCGTACCACAGTCCTAGCTTTTTCGTCGTATTGTCGTCAGCTCCAGACCAAAAGCTCAGTGTCACCATCGCACAATCTCGAATGATGGGTAAGCTTATACTGTCTACTGCTCAAATGTCCTTGCCTAAACTATTTAGACTGGACTCCGGTATCCCTTCCTTTCCTGAAAGCACCCTCACTCCTACCTGCTCCACTACCCAGTGAGAAGGACTTCTTGGAATCAACAACCATCCTCAGTGGCGACGCGTCTTCCAGTCGCGTTGTTGCCGTCGGACCCCATTTTGTTGTCAAGCATGGAGGAGGAGTTTCCGAGATCGAAGGTCAGAATCTACTCTTCCTGGAGCAACACGCCAAGAACCAGATCACTGTGCCAAAGCTCTATGCCATGTACCGTACACTATCGACAGGACATCTTTGCCTTATTATGGAAAGACTACAGGGCGATACCCTTGAGGTGTTATGGCCGGGGCTTGAAGAAAAAGAAAAGTCTGCGGTTTGCACAGAGTTGAAGAAAGCTATCGATGCTCTACGTGAGCTTCCTGCCCCCGGATTTTATGGCGGCGTCGGGAGAACTTGCATTCCGTACCACCTATTTTGGGATCGAGAGCAAAGGAAAGAGATATGCGGACCTTTCAATTCAGAGTCTGAGTTCAACGCAGGATTTGTGAATAGAATTAGGTCGAACGATGAACTGAATGGGGGCTACATCACACCCAAGGCCGATTTTTACGAGAGACACATCGACAGTATGCTAAGCAAGCATGCTCCGGTATTCACGCATTCGGATCTGCAGCGTAAAAATATCCTGGTTCACCGCCGATCAGAGAACGCGTTTGAGGTTGCTCTCATAGATTGGGAGACTGCAGGTTGGTATCCAAGCTACTGGGAGTACTCCCTCAAGTTCGCTACAATGAAGTGGAAGGGCGACTGGCCGAGGCGACTAGAGGAAGTCGTAGAGCCATGGCCTAATGAGAGTGTAGTCCTGAGGATGCTGTATCAAGACTTGTGGTTCTGATTTATTTGCAACACGACTACGGTATTGCTTTCCATACATCCACAATGGGAGGTTACATCCAGAAAGGACGCCAAAGCTTAGCCCACTGTCGACACTGTGCCGCTGCTAGAACCTCTCCCAATATGACTTCTTTGTCAGCCCTGGTAGATCCAGGAGTTCCCGTTCCAGCGACGATGTTGCCTTCTGGCTTCGTCCCAAACCCACTCGGAGCTATGCTGAACAGCCTGTGGAGGACCGTTGTAGACCCAAGCAGTGCCGTTCCAGCGACGGTGCTGTTTTTTTGCTTCATCCCAAACCCAATCTGAACTCTGCTGGGTTTGTGGAGCGGCGGGCTGAGTGATGGGCTGACCGGCGGCCCCAACACCGGCGGATTGCAAAAGGCCGGATTGCCACAGAGCAGGTATAGCCCTCTGCAGTGTCCATTCCGTACACTTCATGTACGGAGGCCGCGGCTC